>Ga0209172_10000107_pt1 | contig 247782 bp, 206 predicted proteins | sample LarsenN4metaG_FD_184113 | JGI IMG/M metagenome (GOLD analysis project Ga0209172, IMG submission 184113) | Hot spring sediment bacterial and archeal communities from British Columbia, Canada, to study Microbial Dark Matter (Phase II) - Larsen... ...
AGCTCGACGAGGAGCATGCGAAGCGGACGGCTCCCGCCGTCCGCTCGTCAGAGGCCAGATCCCCTTCCTCAATTTCCAGCAAGCTCAGGACTTGACCCACGCTCGCCGGCCTCGTGCGGATCTGGACGCCCTTCCAGGTGAAGATCTTCACCGAGCTCGGCGGGACGCTCGCGCCCGACAACGCCGCATTCCTCCACGACCCGCTCACGGTGCTCTCCCTCGTCGACGAGAGCGCGCTGCGCTTCGAGCGCCTCCGCATCGCGACCACGATCGAGCGCGGGACGCTGCGCACGCACGAGGCGCCGCCCGGCGCGCGGCTCGGCGCGGAGATGGACGTGGCGACCGCCGTGGACGCGCGCCGCGCCGCCGCGGCGATCGTGGAGCGCCTGCTGCAGCTCCCGTAGCCGCGACCGCCCGCGTCCGGCCGGGCCCCCGACGGGCACGCCCGGCCTCCGCCGCTGCCGCCGTTCTCGCCGGCGATCCCTCGAGCGGGCGGTCGTCCCGGGCTCCCGGCTCAGGGCCGCGCGGCGACGCGCCGCTCCGGCTCCGCCGGGGTCTCCGCGCGCGCGCGCCGCGGCGCGAACAGGTAGCCGGCGCCCACGCCGACCAGGTACAGCGCGGAGAGCGGCCCCGCGAGGAGGAGCTGCGTCACCACGTCGGGCGTCGGCGTCAGCACCGCCGCGAGGACGAACGAGGCGAGAACGCCGTACTTCGTCCCGCGCAGGAGCGTCCGCGGCGCCACGATCCCGGTCGCCGCGAGGAAGTAGACCACGACCGGGATCTCGAAGCCGACGCCGAACGCGAGGAGGAGCTGCACGTTGAGCGCGAACACCTCGCGCATCGTCCAGGCCGCCTGCACGTACGCGCTCGAAAAGCTCGCGAAGAACTGGTAGATCAGCGGAAACACGTACGTGTGTCCGAAGAGACCGCCCGCGACGAAGAGGGCGGTCGAGACCACGACGAAGGGGAGCGTGAGGCGCTTCTCGCTCGGGTAGAGCCCCGGCGCCACGAAGCTCCAGACGTGCCAGAACGTGACGGGCAGCGTGAACACGAAGCCGGCGAGGAGCGCGCACTTCAGGTGCGTGAAGAAGATCTCGGTGGGCGCGATCGCCTGCAGCGGCGCGCCGCCTGGGCCGAGCGCCGCCGTCGCCGGGCGCAGCAGGTAGCCGAAGATCGCGTCGCGGAACTCCCACGAGGCGAACGACGCGACGGCCCACGCGCCGAGGATCCAGAACAGGCGGCTGCGCAGCTCCGCGAGGTGCGCGGTCAGCGGGAGCCGCGTCTCATCCAATGCGGTTCTCGGCGCGCGAGGCCTCGCCCGCGGCGGGCTCCGCAGCGGCCGCCGCGTCCGGGCGCGCCGCGTCCCGCACGCCGCCCGCGGCCGGCGCGGGCGCGGCGTCCTGTGCGCCCGGCGCCCCCGGCGCGGACTCCGACTTCGCCGCGAGCGCGCGCGCGCGCTCCGCCGCGCCGCGGCCGCCGCGCTCGGCGGGCCGCTCGTCCGCGGCCTCGTGGAAGGACTGGCGCAGCTCGCTGGAGGCGCGCCGGAACTCGGCCAGCCCGCGCCCGAGCGAGCGCGCGATCTCGGGCAGCCGATGCGGCCCGAAGACCAGCAGCGCGACCACGAGGATCACGACGAGCTCCGGCACGCCGATGCCGAACACGCCCCGAATCTAGGCCACGCGGGCGGTCGGTTCTACGCGCGGAGCGCCGCGCCGGGGGACGCGCGCCGGTGCACCGCGCGCAGCGGGCGCCGCCCGCACTCCTCGACCACGGAGAGCCCGATCCAGTGCGCGCCGTCGGCCGTGGGACGCGTCCACACGACGCGCGCCACCGCGAGGCGGGTCGTGCTGCCGTCGACGCCGCGCACCGCGACGCGCAGCAGCGCGCCGACCGGCTCCGGCGCGTCGGCGCGCAGGCACAGCCCCGACGCCGAGACGTCCCGCGTGAACCCGAGGCGGCCGCGCTGGCTGGCGGAGACGCGCGGGAAGGGCGTGTACTCGACGTGGCGGACGAGCGGAAGCCGCGGCTCGCGGCGCTCGCGCACCTCGCGCACGGCGGGCCCGCGCGCAAGCCAGTCGCTCGCCTCGAGCTGCGTCGCCACGGCCGCGCCCCCTCCCCGACCGCCTAGCCCGCCCGCTCGGCGGCCGCCGCCGCGGCGGGCGCCTCCGGCGGCCCGGCGCTCGCGGCCAGGAGCTGGAGGTCGACGTCGCTCGTCTCGATCAGGCAGAGGAACTCCTTCGCGAGCTCGGGATCGAACTGGACCCCGGCGAACGCGCGGATCTCGCGGACCGCGACCGCCTGGGACAGCGCCTTCCGGTAGGGCCGATCCGACGTCATCGCGTCGAAGGCGTCCGTGATCGCGACGATCCGCGCCGCGAGCGGGATCTGGTTCCCGAAGAGGCCGTCGGGATAGCCGCGCCCGTCCCACCACTCGTGGTGATGGCGGATCGCCATCGTGACCTCGCTCGCGAGCCCGAGCGGGTCGACGAGGCTCACTCCGATCACCGGATGGCGCTCCACGAGCTGGCGCTCGCGCGGGTCGAGAGCCCCGGCCCGCGCGAGGAGCTCGGACGGGACGCCCACCTTGCCGACGTCGTGCAGGAAGCCCGCGGTGCGCACGTGCTCCTGTTCCGCCGGCGAGAGGGACAGCCGGTCGCAGAGGAGCGCGGCGTAGAACGACGTCCGCTGCGCGTGGCCGCGCATGAACTCGTGCTGGCACTCGATCGTCTCGGCGAGCACCTCGAGGAAGTTGGCGCGGCGCGCGCGCTCGCCCTCCTCGGACGGATCCGCATCGTCGAGGCCGGCGAGGAGCCCTCCGACACGCTGCCGCAGGCGCGGGCTGCGCTCGACCTGCGCGAGGATGCGGTCGACCTCCTCGGCGCGGCCGCACAGCGTCCCCAGCCGATGGAGGAAGTCCGTGAGCTGCTGGCGCGCGCGCCGGCTCCCGAGCGCGCGCGACACGGCGGAGAGCACCTTCACGACGTCGAAGGGCTTCTGGATGTAGTCGCACACGCCGTAGCGAAGCCCTTCGACGGCGCTCTCGACGCTGCCGTAGCCGGTGATGACGATGACCTCGACGCCGCGGAACTCGCGCCGGATGACGCGCATGAGCTCCTCGCCCTGGACGCCCGGCATGTTGAGGTCGAGCGTCACGAGGTCGATCGGGGTGGAGCGCAGGATCTCGAGCGCCTCGCTGCCGTCCGAGGCCGTGAGGACGTCGTAGGCGGGGCGCAGGATCATGCGCAGCGACTCGCGCGGTCCGAACTCGTCGTCGACGACGAGGATGCGGGCGCGGCTGGGCTCGGCGGGCTGACTGGTGATGTGGGTCACGGCGCCGCGCGGTTACGCAAGCCGCGTGCCAGGGGAACTCCCGTACGCACGACGCAGGGCAAGCCCCCGCTCGAGCACGCGTTTTCGCGAAGGCGCGGCCGCGGGGGGGAGCTCGCGAGCCGTGCGGCGCGCGTTCGACGGCGAACGCCCTGCGCCGGGCTTCTGCGCCAAGTCCGTGTCCCGTCGCGCGTTTCCGGCGCCGTTCCGATCGGAACGCCGGAACGGCGCCTTCAGCGCCGGAGGGCGCGCGCCGATCCGGGGTGCGATGCGTACGCTCGCGGCCAGCGCCCTCCTCGCGCTCGGCCTCGCGGCCTCCGCCGCCGCGGAGGTGTACGACTGGACCGACGCCGAGGGCCGCCCGCACTTCACGGAGGACCTCGAGCGCGTGCCCCCGGCGGAGCGCGCCGGCGCGGTGCTGCGCGCGCGCGAGCGGCCCGCCAGCCGGCTCCAGACCTACCGCCGCGACGACCGCGAGACGCCCTCGGAGGACGCGCTGCCCCATCTCTTCGGCAGCCGGACCGCCGCGCGCGGGGGCGGCGAGGTGCTGCGGATCCCGTTCACGAAGCGCGGGACGCTCATGCTCGTGGAGGCGGTGCTCAACGACCACGTGCAGGTCCCCTTCCTCGTGGACACCGGCGCGAGCGGAATCTCGATCCCCGACCGCGTCGCGCGCGAGCTCGGCGTGCGGATCGACGCCGACACGCCGCGCCTTCCGGTCCAGACGGCGGGCGGCACGGTGTCGGAGCCGCTGATCGAGCTCGAGTCGGTGCAGGTCGGCGCGGCGCGGGTCGAGGGGGTCGCGGCGCTCGTGAACTCCTCGATGGACGTCGGCCTCCTCGGCGGGTCGTTCTTCAACAATTTCGTGTACGAGGTCGACGCGGCCGCGGAGACCATCACGCTGCGGCCGAACGACGGCGTCCGCGGCGGGCTCACGGAGCTGCAGTGGCGCGAGCGCTTCCGCGCCGCGCGCGGCGACGTCGACCGGCTCGAGCGCTTCCTCGGCGAGGGCGAGCCCGTGGGCGCTGCGCGGCGGGAGCGGCTGGAGCGGAGCCTCGACGGGCTGCGCGACGCGCTCGCCGCGCTCGAGCAGGAGGCGAACGCGGCCGGCGTGCCGCGGGGCTGGCGCGAATGAGGGGGCGGGCCGCGTTCGAGCGCGCGATCCGCACGCACGCGCGCCGCGCGGCCGTCGCCGCCGCGCTCGCGGCGGCGCTCGTCGCGGCCGCCGCCGCGCCGGGCGCCGCCGAGATCTATCGCTGCGCGGGGCCCGACGGGCAGCCGCGCTACACGAGCGATCCCGCGGCCTGCCCGGGGGCCGCGCGGCACCGGCCGCGACGCGAGGTGCAGCGCGTTCCCGCGGCCGCGCCCGGCGCCGCGGCCGCCGACGCCGGTCCGCGGCCGGGTGCCGTTCCCGCGGCGGACGCCGCCGCCGCCGCGGACGCCGAGGCCGCGACGTGGCGGCGCAAGCGGCGCGACGCGGAGGCCGCGGTCGCGGACCTCGAGCGCGGCATCGAGGAGCTGCGCGAGCTCGTCACGTGGTGCAACCGCGGCGGGGAGCTGGCCGTCGAGGACGAGATCGGGATGCGCGACGCCTACGACTGCGCCGACGCGCGCGAGGCCTACGCGGACGCGAGCACACGTCTCGAGGGCCTGCGCGCCTACCTCGACGGCGGCCTCGAGGAGGAGTGCCGCCGCGCCGGCTGCCTCCCCGGCTGGATCCGCTGAGCGTGCAGCGAGGGGTCTGCTCCTGCTCCTCTCGCATGGAACGCTTTGCGGCGGTCAGGGCGTGCCGGGCTCGCGCAGGCCGTAGCGGTCCATCTTGAGCTTCAGCACGCGGCGCGTGATCCCGAGCTGCTCGGCCGCGCGCGTCTGATTCCAGTCGCTGCGCTCGAGCGCCTCGCGCAGGAGCGCCTGCTCGAAGCGGGCGGTGGCCTCCTCCAGCGAGAGCTGGCCGGTCCGCACCGCGTCGCCGAGCGCCTCCGCGCGGCTCCCGGCGAGCACGGCCTCGGGGAGATCCCGCTCCTCGATGGAGGGCCCCTCGGAGAGCGCGACCGCGTGCTCGATCGCGTTCTCGAGCTCGCGCACGTTGCCCGGCCACGCGTAGCGCGCGAGCGCGGCGCTCGCCGCGCGCGAGAGCTGCAGCTCGCTGCGCCCCGCCTGGCGCGCCGCCCGCTCGAGGAAGGCCTGCGCGAGGAGCGGGACGTCCTCGCGCCGCTCGCGCAGCGCGGGGAGCACGACCGAGACCACGTGGATCCGGTAGTAGAGGTCCGCGCGGAAGCGTCCCGCCGCGACGTCGCGCGCGAGGTCGCGGTTCGTCGCCGCCACGAAGCGCGCGTCGACCGCGATCGGCTCGCGCCCCCCGACGCGCTCGATCGTGCGCTCCTGCAGCGCGCGCAGCAGCTTCGCCTGGACCGACGTCGCGAGCTCCCCGATCTCGTCGAGGAAGAGCGTCCCGCCGCGCGCCTGCTCGAAGCGCCCGATGCGGCGCTCGGTCGCGTCCGTGAAGGCGCCGCGCTCGTGGCCGAACAGCTCGCTCTCCATCAACGACTCGGGGATCGCGGCGCAGTTGATCGCGACGAACGGCCCGCTCGCGCGCGGGCCGAGCTCGTGGATCGCGCGCGCGACGAGCTCCTTCCCGGTGCCGCTCTCGCCCGTCACGAGGACGCTCACGTGGGAGGCCGCGACGCGCTCGATCGTGCGGTAGACCTGGCGCATCGCGGCGCTCCGGCCGAGCAGGCGGCCGAGGCGGCTGCGGCCCTCGAGCTCGTCCTTCAGCTGCTCGACCTCGGCCTCGAGCGCGCGCTGCTGGAGCAGGTTGCGGATCTTGATCCGCAGCGCCTCCACCTCGAACGGCTTCGTCACGTAGTCGGCGGCGCCGAGCTTCATCGCCTCGACGGCGGTCGTGACGGTCTTCGTCGCGGTGAGGACGACGACGGGCGGGCTCGCGCCCTGCTTGCGCAGGTCCTCGAGCAGCTCGAGGCCGCTCCGGCCCGGCATCACGAGATCGAGCAGGACGAGATCGGGCATCGCGTCGGCGATGCGGCCGAGCGCCTCGTCGGCGCTCGCGGCCGTCGCCACCTCGCACTCGCCGTGGAGGAGCATACGGAGGGACTCGCGAACGCCGGCCTCGTCGTCGACCACGAGAACGCGCGGCACGGCGCCGAGGATAGCGGGGGCTAGGCCCCCGGCAGGTCGATCGCGACGACCGTCTCCTCGGCGTCCGTGGCCTCGACCCGCAGGCTCGCGCCCTGGCCGCGCAGCGCGAGCTCGGCGAGCACGACCTCCAGCGCGACCTCGCGGTCGCTCGGCGCGCCGCCGCCCGGCGCACCGGCCCGCTCGCCGGGCCGGTGGAAGCGCAGGACGACGCGCACGGAGGGCGGCCGCGCGCCGCGCGGCGCCACGGTCTTCGACGCGAGATAGAGGTCGCCGCGGTCCGGCATCCAGGCGAAGGCGCGCGCGAGGAGCGCCTCGAACGCGAACGCGAGCGCCGCGCGGTGCGCGCGTACCGCGGGCTGCGTGCGGTCGAGCTCCTTCAGGACGAGGAGGCGGCGCGCCTCGATCTCGCCGCGGAAGGCGTCGAGCTGCTCGTCGAGCAGCCCGGCGACGTCGACCGGCTCGCGCGCGCCGTGCGTGGGCAGCGCGGCGAACGCGGCGAGGCGGTCGAGCGAGCGCTCCATGCGCTGCACGTCGGCGCCCACCACGCGCGAGAACTCGTCGCGGAAGCCGCGGTCGTCGGCGCGCTCGGGAAGGAGGGCGGCGAAGGTGCGGATGGCGACGAGGCGGTTGCGCAGCTCGTGCGCGAGCGCCTGCGCGAGCGGGACGAGTGGCGCCGGCCCCGCGGACGCCCCGCTCGCTGCCCCGGGGACGCGGGCCGGCTCCGCGGGAGGCGTCGGCTCGGCGCGCGGCTCCGCCGTGGCGGCCGCCGCCGGCGCGGCTCCGGGAGGCGCCTCCGCCGCGGGCTCGGCGGCCGCGAGGCCCTCGGGCGCGGGCCCCGCGAGCCGCTCGGGCCGCGCCACCGGCGCGCGCGCCTCGGCGGCGCGCGCGTCGCGCCGCGCCTCGGCCTCGCGCGCGGCGCGCCAGGTCTCGAGCGGCTCGCGCGTGGGAGGTGTGGGGACGCCTGCGGACGGCTCGCGCCCCGGCGGCTCGGGTGCGCGACCGGAGAGGGGCTCGCGTCCCGCCGGCTCGGGGCCGCGACCGGCGAACGGCGCACGCTCCGCCGGCTCGGGCGCGCGACCGTCGAGCGGCTCGCGGCCCGGCTCGGCGGCAGGGGCGCCTCGCGCGACGCGCACGGGCTCGCGCGCCGCTCCGGGAGGCGTCAGCCAGGCCGGCCGCACCGGCTCGCGCGGCTCGTCGGGCTCGGGCTCCGGACGGCGCGGGCGCAGCGCAGGGCGCGGCACCGACGTCCCCGCCCAGCCGGCGCCGTCGTCGAAGCGCAGGTGCTCGGGCCGGATCGGGTCGGCCGCCACGGCGGCGAGCGTGCGCGCCAGCACGGCCTCGAGCTCGCGGTGATTGCCCGGCCACGGATCCGCCTCGAGCGCCTCGATCGTCTCCGAGGCGAGCCGGCGCGCCCGCTCGCCGTGCGCGCGGCACCAGGCGGCGACGGCGTCCAGGGCGAAGCGCGCGAGCGCGTCCACGCGCTCGCGCAGCGGCGGGAGCCGCACCGAGAGCCCGGCGATTGCCTCCGCGAGCTCCGGCGCGAGGCCGGGCGCCGGCAGGCCCGCCACGTCGTCGCCCGCCGTCGCCATCCAGCGCACGCGGCGCGCGCGCGCGAGCGGACCCGGCGCCCCGCACTCGACGCACGCGCGCAGCGCGTACTGCACGGCGGCGGGCGCCGCGTCGACCTCGCGCACGCAGACCGTGACGCCCCCGGGCCCCGTGAGGTCGTCCTGCGACGCCGCCTCCGCGAGCGCGGCGCGCAGCGCGCGGGGATCGGCGAGCGTGCGCCCGTCGAGCTCGAGGAAGCGGCCGCCCGCCCCGCCGAAGACGTGCACGTAGCGCGCGAGGAGGCCGCGGCCGGTGCCCGGCTCGCCGCGCACGAGGAACGGCACCGAGGCGAGGCGCGGATCGAGCGCGCGCAGCACCTCGTCGAGCTCGAGGTCGGCGAAGGTGCGCGCGAAGCGCAGCGCGACGTCGTCGCGCAGGCGGCGCTGCGAGAGCTCGTCCTGGCGGCGCCTGCGCGCGGCGCTCCGCAGCCGTCGCCGCAGCTCGACGCCCGTGGGCGGGAACGCGAGCCACTCCGCCGGCAGCGTGTCGAAGAGCCGCTCGGCGTCCTCGCGGTCGAACGGATCGACGAGGAGGAGCCAGCGCGCCGCGGGGAGGCGGTCCGCCTGCCGGTGCGCGAACTCGAGCTCCGCCTCGAAGTCGCCGGCGAGGCCGAGCAGGACGACGCGCGGGGGCGGGGCGTCGCGGAAGCCGGCGTCGTCCGGTCCGCCGACGCGGGCCTCCTCGCCGGCGCCCGCGAGCCGGCGCAGCGCGGCGCGCAGCCGCTCGTCGCGATGGACGATCCAGAGTTCTGCCGCCGAGCTGCTCACGCTCTCCGCCCCGGGCCGCGGGCGCACCGACCCGCCGCGCAGCGGGGCAAGTCGCGTGCCAATCCCGGCAGCGTCTCCACGCGCCGGCAGGGCCGTCGCCATCCCGGCGCGAAGACTCCGGAATCTACGGGCCGCGCGCGCCGGCGCGAGCCCGGCCGCTCCCGCTGCGGAGCGGCGGACACCGGCCGAAAGTGGGAAAACCTTGCCACCGGTTGCCCCACCCCGCGGCCTGGGCGACCTTGATCCCGCTCGGGGGGTCGTGCGTGGCGGTCATCGACGGCGGACCCGAGGTCCGCCTGCGCAACGGGTTCGAGCGTCCGTACGACGACGCGATCGCGGCGGCCCGCACCTGCTACTCGCCGCGCGTGGTCGCCGCCGACGAGGTCACCGAGCGCCAGCGCCGCAGCATCGGCCCGCTCACGTTCGACGCCGGTCACCACACGGTGTACCAGCACGCCACCTTCGAGTTCGCGCTCTCGGGGGTTTCCCGCCAGCTCGTCTGGTGCTTCCTCCACGCCTTCCCGTTCTACAACACCGAGCAGCAGAGCCAGCGGTACGTGCGGCTCGACGAGGTCCGCGCCGTCGTGCCGGAGGGCCTGCGCGGCGAGGCGCGCGCGGTCTACGAGGCGGCCGTCGAGCGCGCCTGGGCGGCGTACGCCGAGCTGGCCCGGCGTCTCGAGCCCGTGACGCTCGGGATCCTCGCCGAGCTCTGGCGGCTGCGCGAGCGGCAGTCGCGCGCCTTCGGCCGCAGCATCCGGCGCGAGGCCGAGAAGCGCGCCATCGAGACGGCGCGCTACGTGATCCCGATCGCGAGCCACACCGCGATGGTCTACACGGTCTCCGGCATCACGCTGCACCGGCTGCGGCGCATGGCGGCGGCCTGCGACGCCCCGGCCGAGGCGCGCCGCGTGGTCGAGCGCATGGTCGCCGAGGTGGAGCGCTTCGACCCCGAGTTCTTCCGCGCGGTGGGCGAGCCGCCGCTCGCGCCCGACGAGGTGGTCGAGGCGCAGAGCGCGCCGCCCGCGCTCGGCGACCCCGCGGCGCTCGAGGCCTTCGACAAGTCGCTCGACGGCCGCCGCTCGCGGCTCGTCGACTGGAGCGCGCGGGCCCCTCAGGTCGTCGCGGACGCCGTGCGCCACGTGCTCGGCCGCCCCGGGCTCGACGACGAGGACGCCCTCGCGCTGGCCCTCGACCCGGCGCGCAACCGCTACCGGCTCGACACGCTGAACGTCTCGTTCCACGCCCCCATCATGCGCGCGCTCGAGCACGCGCACTACACCTTCCGCAAGAAGCTCTCGCACACGGCGGACTCGCAGGACCAGCGCCACCGCATGGTGCCGGGCTCGCGGCCCCTCCTCACGCGCGCCGTGCCGGCCCGCCCCGACGTGATCGAGCCCGCCCTCGTCGAGCGCGACCCGGCGTGCCACGCGCTCTTCGTCGAGGCGGTCGAGGCCGCCTGGGACGCGCGCGCGCGCCTGCTCGCGCTGGGCGCCTCCCACGAGGACGCGCTGTACGTGCTCCCGAACGCGCTCGCCGTGCGCTTCGAGGAGTCCGGCTCGCTGCTCCATCTGCTCCACAAGTGGACGATGCGCACCTGCCTCAACGCGCAGCGCGAGATCTGGGAGGCGTCGATGGAGGAGATCGCGCAGGTGCGCGCGGTCCACCCTCAGCTCGTCCGCCACGTCGGCCCGCCGTGCGCCGTGCGCAGCGGTCTCGTGCAGCCGCGCTGCACCGAGGGCACCCACTTCTGCGGGATCCCCGTCTGGCGCAGCTTTCCCGACGTGGAGCGGCGGATCTAGGAGCCGGCCGTGCGCCTCCCCCTCGCCCGCGTCTTCCCTTCCACCGCCCTCGCCGCGCTGGCCGCGGCGTGCGCCGCGCTCGCGGCGGCCGGCCCTGCGGCGGCCGTCGACCTCGTCGGCACCTGGCACGTCCTCGTCCACTACAAGGACCGCACCGCGCCCAACCCCGACGCGGAGCGCTGGGAGGACCGCGTCTGGGTATTCGAGCGCGAGGGCGACCGGCTGCGCTGGGTGGACTACCCGATCGTCGTCTTCTCGGACGAGTCGGGGCGCTTCGAGCGGCTCGGCACGAACCGGGCCGCGCGGCGGCTCGTCTACTGGACCCCGAGCCCCGAGCAGCAGGCCGAGCTCGCGCGCGGCCCGAAGGTGAACTCGCGCGGCTCGAAATCGAAGAGCCTGCGCGCGGCCGGCGACGGCTGGGAGTCCACGACGTCGCAGCAGCGCTCGGCGAGCTACCTCACCTACGAGGAGCGCTGGACGGTCGACGCGAAGGAGCGTCCGGTCTTCACGCGCACCGACGTCCTCGGCGGGGCCCTCGCGGAGGACGCCGAAGGCCGCACGCGCTGGGAGACGCAGCAGGTCGAGAACGGCGGCGCCGTGCTGCGCGGGCGCTACGACCGCGACGGGACGCGCGAGGGGACCTTCGTGATGACGCGCGTCGGCGCGGTGCAGAAGCTCGAGCCGACGAGCGAGGAGGCGCAGCGCGCGCGCATGCGCGAGCAGTTCATGGACCAGTTCGGGCGCGAGCTCGGGCTGGAGGAAGAGCCGGAGGAGGAGTGAGGGCGGCCGGCGGCCGCGCCGCGCGTCCGCGGCGCGGCAGGCGCTGACCCGTGACGCGCGTCCGCGGCGCGCGCGCGCAGGATCTCGACGTCGTGGCGGCCCTCTGGACGCTCCTCGCCGAGCACCACAGCGGCCTCCCGGCGCTCGCGCCCGCCCCCGGCGCCGGCGGCGCCGTGCGCGACCACCTCGGCGTGCTGCTGCGCGACGCCGACGCCGCGCTCCTCGTCGCCGAGCGCGACGGCGCCATCGTCGGCTTCGGCGTGGCGCGCGTCCTGCGACGGCCCCCGCTCTTCGCCGAGACGGCGCGCGGCGAGATCGAGGCGCTCTACGTGCGCGAGGAGCAGCGGCGGAGCGGCGTCGGGCGCGCGCTCGCGGACGCCATGCTCGGCTGGCTCGCGAGCCGCGAGCTCCGGCGCGTCGCGCTCCAGGTGGCGACGCGCAACCGCGAGGGCCAGGGCTTCTGGCGCGCGCTCGGGTTCCGGCCTTCGATGGACGTCCTCGAGCGGCCTCTGTAACGTCTCGCCGCCCGCGCGCCGCGCCCGCCTGGCGCGCACGCCGAAAGCGCAGCCCGCCCACATCCGAACGGGAAGACCCATGGCCTCCGCCTCGCCGCTCAACCCCCTCGCGCGCGACCTGAACGCGCGCCTCGAGGCCGCCGCGCCCGAGGTCCTGGCGATGCTCTCGCCGCTCGGCCGCCGGCTCTACTTCCCGAAGGGGATCCTCTCCCAGTCGGCCGAGGCGAAGGAGAAGGGTCATCGCTTCAATGCGACGATCGGGATCGCGACCGAGGGCCGCGCCGCGATGCACCTGCCGTCCGTGATGCGGCACCTCGACGGGATCGGGCCCGACGACGCGGTGAGCTACGCCCCCGCCGCCGGGCGGCCGGAGCTGCGCCGGCGCTGGCGCGAGAAGCTGCTCGAGGAGAACCCGAGCCTGCGCGGGAAGGCGTTCGGGCTGCCGATCGTGACGAGCGCGCTCACGCACGGGCTCGCGATCGTGGGCGACCTCTTCGTCGAGGAGGGCGACCCGATCCTGCTGCCGGACAAGCTCTGGGGCAACTACCGGCTCACCTACGAGGTGCGGCTCGGCGCGCGCGTCGCGACCTACCCCTTCTACCGCGGCGCGGGCTTCGACGTCGAGGCGCTGCGCGAGGCGCTCGCGCGCGAGAGCGCGGCGCGCGGGAAGGCGATCGTCCTCCTGAACTTCCCGAACAACCCGACGGGATACATGCCGACCGAGGCCGAGGGCCGCGCGATCGCGGACGTCCTCGTCGCGGAGGCCGCGCGCGGAACGCGGATCGTGGCGGTGACGGACGACGCCTACTTCGGCCTCTTCTACCACCTCGGCGGCCGCTCGATGACGGAGTCGCTCTTCGGCCTCCTCGCCAACGCGCACCCGAACCTGCTCGCGGTGAAGCTCGACGGCGCGACGAAGGAGCTGTTCGTCTGGGGCCTGCGCTGCGGCTTCGTCACCTTCGCGCCGGGTTGCGCGGACACGGCCGACGAGGTGACGGCGGTCCTCGACGCGAAGGTGCGCGGGGCGATCCGCGGCGCCGTGTCGAACAGCCCGCAGCTCTCGCAGACGCTCGTCGAGCGCGCGCTCGCGGCGTCGTCGATCGCCGAGGAGCGCAAGCAGAAGGCGGAGCTCCTGCGCGCGCGCGCGGCGAAGGTGCACGAGGTCGCGAGCGCCCCGCGCTTCCGCGAGAGCTGGGAGGTGTACCCCTTCAACAGCGGCTACTTCATGTGCGTGCGCGTGAAGGGCGTCGACGCCGAGCAGCTGCGCGTGCACCTCCTCGAGCGCCACGGCACGGGACTCATCTCCACGAGCCCGACCGACATCCGCATCGCGTTCTCGTGCCTCGAGGTGGAGGAGGTAGAGCCCCTCTTCGAGGTGCTCCACCGCGGGATCCAGGAGCTGCGCGGGGCATGAGCGCGGCCGCGCCGCGGCCGCTCGACGGCCTGCGCGTCCTCGACCTCTCGCGGCTCTACCCCGGCCCGTTCTGCTCGATGCTCCTCGCCGACTTCGGCGCGGACGTGCTCTGCATCGAGGACCGCCGCTTCGAGGGCGAGCCGTCGCTGCCGAGCGCGATGCGCGGGAAGCGCCATGCCTGCCTCGACCTGAAGCGCCCCGAGGGCCGCGAGATCTTCTGCGCGCTCGCGCGCCGGGCCGACGTCGTCCTCGAGGGCTTCCGGCCCGGCGTCATGGAGCGCCTCGGGATCGGCTGGGAGGCGCTGCGCGCGCTCAACCCGCGCCTCGTCTACTGCGCCGTCACGGGCTACGGGCGCACGGGGCCCTGGAAGGACCTCGTGGGCCACGACGTGAACTACCTCGCGGTGTCGGGTCTCCTCGAGCAGACGGGCCCCGGACCCGAGGCGCCGCCCGTCATCCCGGGCACGCAGATCGCGGACGTCGCGGGCGGCGGGCTCCAGGCCGCGCTCGGGATCCTGCTCGCGCTCCAGGCGCGCGCGCGCACCGGCGAGGGCCAGCTCGTCGACGTCTCGATGACCGACGGCGTGATGGGGATGATGGGCTACGCGGCCACGTTCCTCTGGATGGCGGGCCAGAAGCTGGAGCGGGGCCGCTCGATGCTCACGGGCCGCTATCCGTGGTACCGCACCTACCGCTGCGCCGACGGGCGCCACCTCTCGATCGGCGCGGTGGAGCGGCGCTTCTGGGCGGCGCTGTGCGAGCACTTCGGGCGCCCCGCCTGGGGGGAGCGGCAGTACGACGAGGCGGCGCTTCCCGAGATGCACGCGTTCTTCGAGGCGCGCTTCGCGGAGCGGACGCGCGACGCCTGGTTCGAGGCGCTGCGCCCGCTCGCGGTCTGCGTCGCGCCCGTTCTCGACGTCGAGGAGGCGTTCGCCTCGGAGCACGCCCGCGCGCGCGGGCTCGTCGCCGAGGTCGAAGGCGCGGACGGCGGGCCGCTCAAGCTGATCGGCGTCCCGCTCAAGCTCTCCGCGACGCCGGGGCGCGTCGGGCGCCGGCCCCCGCGCTTCGGGGAGCACACCGACGAGGTGCTGCGCGAGCTCGGCTACGGCGACCCGGAGATCGCCGACCTCCGCGCGAAGGGCGTCGCGGGGTAGTCGCCGCCGGCCTCCCCGCGGCGGTCCGCAGCGGTCGCATTCCGGTCGGCGCGGTCGAGCTCGAGCAGGATGTCGACGGTCACCGCGACGCCGCGCGCCAGGTTGTCGAGCGAGATGCGCTCGTTGGTGCCGTGGATGCCGCGCGAGTCGCGGGCGTCGAGCCAGCGCGGGACGAACCCGTAGGAGACGACGCCGAGCTCGCGGAACCAGTGCGCGTCCGTGAAGCCGGCGATCACGCGCGGCACGACCACCGCGGGCCGGTCCGAGCGCGCCGCGACGCGCTCGATCGAGCGGAAGAGGGGCGTCTCGACGGGCGACGCCTCGCTCGCGAAGTCGAGCAGGATCTCGGTCTGGACCGCCGCATCGCCGATCGACGCGCGCACGCGGTCGGCGAAGTCGGCGCAGCGCCCGCCCGGGAGGAGGCGCGCGTCGATCTGCGCGCGCGCCTCGCCGGGGACGACGTTCGTGCTCTCGCCGCCCCGGAGGACGGTGATCTCCAGCGTGTCGCGCACGAGCGCCGCGCGCCCGGGCTCGGACAGGAAGCGCTCGCGGAACTCGGCGTTCGCGGCGAGCGCGTGGGCGAGGCCCGCGAGCCCGCTCCGGTCCTCGGGCGCGGCGTAGGGCGCGAGCGCGCGGAACATGTGCGCGACCTCGGGCGTGACGCGCAGCGGGCGCTCCAGCGCGCGCACCCGGAAGAGCGCCTCGAGGAGGGCCGGGATGGCCCCGTCGCCGACGCCCGCCGAGCCGTGCCCGCCCCGCCCGCGGGCGGTGAGCTCGAGCCAGCACGGGCTCTTCTCGGCGAACGCCACGCCCCAGAGGTCCGGGGCGCCGCCCTGGCCGGGCAGGATCGCTCCGCCCTCGGAGAGCACGTACTGCGCGCCGCGCACGAGCTCGGGGTGCTCGCGCACGAGCCAGCCCGCGCCGAGCCGGCCGCCGGTCTCCTCGTCGGGGACGGCGAGGAGGATCACGTCGCGCGCGAGCCGCGCCTCGGCCCGCGCGAGCTCCACGAGCGCGAGCGCGTGCACGACCGCGATCCCCTTCGCGTCGAGCGCGCCGCGTCCCACGACGTGTCCGCCCGCGACGACGCCGTCGAACGGGTCCACCGCCCACTCGGGCCCGCCGGCCGGCACCACGTCGAGGTGGGAGAGCAGGACGATCGGCGGCGCGTGGCCGGTCCCGGGGACGCGCGCCCATACCGCGGCGCGGCCCGCCGGTGCGCCCACGGACGGGGTGTCGATCACGCGCGCCTCGATGTCGCGCTCGCGCAGGAGCGTCGCGAGGTAGCGCGCGAGCGGTCGCTCGTTCCCGGGGGGGTTCGTGGTGTCGAAGCGGATGGCATCGGCGAGCACCCGGGCCGGGTCGAGCGTGCCGGACGGCGGGACGGCGGGCGCCGCGGCCCGCCGCGACACGCAGCCGGGTGTCGGGAGACCCACCGTCGACGCGACGAGCCCGGCCGCGAGGAGCGGACGGGCGCCGCGCGACAGCCGCTCGAGGAGACGACGAAAGCGCCGCCGCGGCGTCGTCCTGCGCCGGGGACCTGCCGCCGAGCTGCACATAAAAGCCGATGAAGTTGTGATCCGGCGCACAGAGCGTCCACCGCCGCCTGCACGAATCTTCACTCGCGGTCCCGGGAAATTACCGCCGCTTGGGGGCCCCGCCCGTTCGAGGGGGCGAGCGGGGAGCAGGCGAAGGGATCGCGCTGCACGGTCGAGAGCGGAGACACGGCAGCAAGGGGTGCCATCTGCAGTTGCGCGTCCACGTGCCCGAGCGACGGCTGCCCGTCCGTCGCATCCTGGTGACGGCCTTCGTCCTCGCGTTCGGCGGGGGGGCTGCGGTCGGCTCGATCCAACGCTACGAGGCGCCGGCCGCGCCCGCGCAGGCCGCGCTCGCCGGGGACGCCGCCGCGGCGTTCGCCCCCCTGCCGCCCGCCGCCGCGCCCGAGGTCGGCGCGCCGCCCGCGCCGTCCGCGCCGGCGTCCGTGCCCGCGCGCGCGCTCGCCGAGGCGCGCAAGGCCATCGAGGGCACGCTCGCGCGCGGCCAGACGCTCGCGGAGGCGCTCTCGAGCCACGGCGTCTCGGCGGAGCCGATCTTCACGATCGTCCGCGAGATGAGCCCGGCCTTCGACTTCCGCTACTCCATGCCGGGCGACCGCTTCCGCGTCGAGCTCGGCGCGGACGGCCGGGTGGAGCGCTTCCACTACGAGCGCTCCGCGAGCGAGCGCTACGAGCTCGTCCGCGACGGCGAGGTCTTCTCCACGCGGCACCACAAGCCGCAGATCCTGCGGCGCCAGGCGCGCATCGCGGGCGTCGTGCGCACGTCGCTCCACGCCGCCGTCGAGGAGCTGGGCGAGACGCCCGCGCTCGCGGAGGACTTCGCCAAGATCTTCGCCTGGGACGTCGACTTCTCGCGCGGCGCTCGCCGCGGCGACGAGTTCTCGATCCTCTACGAGCGGCTCTACACGGTCGACGAGGGCGGGAGCGAGTCCTATGCGAGACCGGGTCAGATCCTCGCGGCGCGCTACACGACGGGCGGCGAGGAGCTCAGCGCGGTCTACTTCGAGACCGCGCGCGGCCACGGGGCCTACTACCGTCCGGACGGCTCGCCCGTGGAGCGCCAGTTCCTGAAGGCGCCCGTCGAGTACTCGCGGATCAGCTCGAGCTTCACGAAGGCGCGCCTGCACCCGATCCTCAAGATCTGGCGCCCGCACCTCGGCATCGACTACGCGGCGCCGCGCGGGACGCCGGTCTGGTCCGTCGCGAACGGGAAGGTGATCTTCAAGGGCTACCAGGGCGGCTACGGCAACCTGGTGAAGGTGCGCCACGCGAGCGGCTACGTCTCCTACTACGCGCACCTCTCGCGCTTCGCGCCCGGTCTGCGCGTCGGCCAGCGCGTGAGCCAGAAGCAGGTGCTCGGGCAGGTGGGCTCCACCGGGCTCTCGACCGGGCCCCACCTGTGCTTCCGGCTCACGAAAGAGGGCGACTTCGTGAACCCGGCCACGCTCCACGCGGCCGGCGGCGAGCCGCTTCCCCGCGCGCTCCAGGCGCGCTTCAAGCAGCACAGCGGCCAGCTCATGGCGGCGCTCGACCCGCGCCCGCTCGTCGTCACCAACGAGGCCCTGTAGCGGCGCCGGCCCGCCACCCCGGGCGGCCCCTCGCCCGGTTCTGTGCCACGATAGACCCGCATGGCCGAAGCCCGGGTCCAGCAGGTCGGCGAGCGGGGCGGCGCGCTGCGCGACCGCCTTGCGGCCCTCGGGCGCGAGCTGGCCACGCGCGAGGCGGGCGAGGCGCAGGCGCTGGAGCGCGCGCGCCGCGCCGCCGCCGCACTCCATGCGGTGATCGCGGACGCGCTGGCCGGGTTCCACGAGGCGGCGCAGGCGGGCGGCGCGCCGCAGCTCCGAGTGACGCTGGAGCCTCCGCGCACGGACGACAAGCACGTGCGCGCCGTGCAGTTCGCGCTGCGCCGGGGGCGCCACGCGGCGATCGTCACGGTGAAGAGCCGCGGCGAGGTGACGCTCGTGGGTCCCTTCCACCAGGGCAAGGACGAGGGCCCGTGCAAGACCTTCCCGCTCGACGCGACGCGCGAGATCGACGCCGCGCTGGGCGACTTCCTCGACCGCTTCCTGCACGAAGCGGCGACGCCGTGACGAGCGCGCCGCGCCCCGCGCCCCGGGCTTCGGCGCTCGGGGCCGTGCGCCGCGTGCGCGTGGGGTCCACGAACCGCCCGAAGCTCGAGGCCGTGCGCGAGGCGTTCGCGGCGCTGGCGCCCGCGGCGGCGGTGGAGGCGGCCTCGGTCGAGAGCGGCGTCTCCGAGCAGCCGGTGGGCTTCGCGGAGATCGTGGCGGGCGCGCGCGGGCGCGCCCGCGCCGCGTTCGCGCTCGGCGGCTGCGAGCTCGCGGTGGGCTACGAGGACGGCCTCGTCGAGATCCCGGGGACGGCGGAGCGCTGGTTCAACGTCGGCTGCGCGGCCGTCGCGGACGGCCGGCGCGAGGCGCTCGGCTTCTCCTCGGGCTTCGCGTACCCGCGCGCGTGCGCCGCCCGCGCCGTCGCGGAGCGCGCGCCGATCGGGGCGCTCTTCGACGCGCTCTGGGCCGCGCGCGAGGGCCGCATCCCCGGCGCGCCGCCCTCGGCCGGCACGGTCGGCAACGTCGGGAAGCTCACGGACGGCGCGCTGCCGCGCTCCGACTACGCGCGCCACGCCGTGCTGTGCGCGCTCGTCTCCTTTCTCCACCCCGAGCTCTACGACGCGCCCGGAGGTCCGGCGTGAGCGGCTTCGGAAGCGACGACCCCCGTCCGGTCGAATCCATTCGCGATCTCGTCGAGCACGTCGCGAGCGGCGAGAAGCCCCGCGCCGCGTGGCGGGTCGGGACGGAGCACGAGAAGATCGGGCTCCACGGCGACACGCTGCGGCGCATTCCGTTCGACGGCCCGCGCGGGATCGAGGAGCTGCTGCGGCGCATCGCGGCCGAGGACGGCTGGACCCCCATCGAGGAGGCGGGCCGCACCGTCGGCCTCGAGAAGAGCGGCGCCAGCATCAGCCTCGAGCCCGGCGGTCAGCTCGAGCTCTCCGGCGCGCCGCTCGCGACGATTCACGAGACCTGCGGCGAGTTCAGCGCGCACCTCGAGCTCGTGCGCCGCGTGTCCGAGCCGCTCGGCGTCGTATGGCTCTCGCTCGGCATCGATCCGCTGCACCCGCTCCCCGAGGTGCCGCGCATGCCGAAGGCCCGCTACGACGTCATGCGCGCCTATCTCCCCTCGCGCGGTGAGCTCGCGCTCGACATGATGCACCTCACGGCCACGGTGCAGGCGAACTTCGACTGGCTCGACGAGCGCGACATGGTGGCCAAGCTGCGCGCGGCCTTCGCGGTGAGCCCCATCGTCTCGGCGATCTTCGCCAACTCGAGCATCGCGGCCGGGAAGCCGTCTGGCTTCGTCTCGCGCAGGCTCCACATCTGGCGCCACACCGATCCCGACCGCTGCGGGACACCGGCCTTCGTGTTCGAGCCCGGTTTCGGCTACGAGCGCTGGGTCGAGTGGGCGATCGACGTCCCGATGTTCTTCGTCGTGCGCGACGGGCGCTACCTTCCCGCGCGCGGGATGCCTTTCCGCGCCTTCCTCGAGCGCGGCTTCGAGGGCCACCGGCCGACGCGCGGCGACTTCGAGCGGCACCTGACGACGCTCTTCCCCGACGTGCGCCTGAAGCGCGTGATCGAGGTGCGCGGCGCCGACGCGGTGCCGCCCGGCCTGATCTGCGCGCTGCCGGCGCTCTGGAAGGGGATCCTCTACGACGACGACGCCTGCGCTGCGGCCGCCGCGCTCACGGCCGACTGGACGCGCGAGGAGCGCGAGGCGGCGACGGAGGTCGTCGCGCGCGCCGGGCTCGCCGCGCGCATCGGCGACCGCTCGATCCTCGCGCTCGCGCGACGCCTGGTCGAGGTCGCGGCCGAGGGCCTGCGCCGGATCGCCGCGGCGGGTGCCCTGGATCCGGACGAGCGCGGGTTCCTCGAGCCGGTCCGCGCCCAGCTCGAGACGGGAAAGAGCCCCGGGGAGGCGATCCTCGAGTGCTGGGACGGCGCCTGGCACGGCTCCGTCCGCCGCTTGATCGACTACGCGCGCTACTGATAGAGTCGCCCAGTCTCGGGCCCCGGGGGAACGATGGCGTCCAAGTCTTTCAAGATCACGTTCACCCTCGACGAGCACGACTCCGCGTACTTCCAGAATCTCTACCGCGCCGCGAAGCGCAACGCGAAGCCCGACGACGAGCCGAAGGTCCTCGCCGAGGTGAAGGGGCTCATCGCGCGCGTCCACGAGGTCAAGAAGGCGCCGCACTTCGTCCACGACGCGATCACGACGCTCGAGGACATCATGCAGATGCTCGAGGACCAGGACTACAAGCTGCCGCGCGCCCAGCACGAGGCCGCGATCGCGGCGCTCGCCTACTTCGCGAACCCGAAGGACGTGATTCCGGACCACATCCCCGCGCTCGGCTTCCTCGACGACGCCATCATGATCAGCTTCGTGGCGGAGGAGTTCAAGCACGAGCTCTGGGCGTACCGCAGGTTCCGCGACTTCCGCGCCAGCGCCGAGCACCGGCCGTGGACGGCCGTCGCGCGCGACCGGCTGCCGCGGCGGCTCGAGGCCTACCGCAAGCAGCTGCGCCAGAAGGTGGTCGAGAAGACGATGGGGGAGAAGGCGCGCGCCGCGCGCACCGGGATCCGCCGCTTCACCTGGTGAAGGCGCGCCCGCCGCCGAGCGCCCCCGCCGCGACCATGGGCAGCCCCGAACGAACGCGCATCCTGGTCGTCGACGACGAGGAAGCCATCCTCGAGACGATGACGTTCACGTTCGAGGACGACTACGACGTCCTCACGTCGAGCTCGCCGCGCGACGCCCTCGCGCTCCTCGACCGCTACGCGCCGGTGGCGGTCGTGATCTCCGATCAGCGCATGCCCGAGATGAGCGGCGTCGAGTTCCTCGCGGAGGTCTACGCCCGGCATCCGAGCACGGTGCGCATGATCCTGACCGGCTTCGCCGACATGGACGCGACGATCGGCGCGATCAACGCGAGCCACGTCTACGCCTACGTGACCAAGCCGTGGGAGCCCGACCAGCTGAAGCAGGTCGTGCGGCAGGGGGTGGAGCACCACCGGCTCGCCTGCGAGAACGAGCGCCTCCTCGCGGAGCTGCGGCGCGCGAACGTCTTCCTCGAGGCGGTGATCGACCAGTTCGACACGGGCGCGCTCGCGTTGGACGCGGACGGCGTCCTGCGCGCCGCGAACCGGCCGGCGCGCGCGTATCTCGGCTTCGCGGGCGACCCGCGCGGGCGCCCGCTGCTCGAGGCGATCGCGGCCCCGGAGCTCGCGCCGCTCGCGGACGCCGCCGAGCGGCTGGCGGGCGACGGAGCGGCCGAGCCCGAGGAGCTCGACCTCGCGCGCGGCGGGAAGCGGCTGCGCCTGCGCATCGGCTGCCAGCGCCTTCTCGACGAGGCCGGCGCGCCGATGGGACGCGTGCTCCTCCTGCGCGAGGTGTCCCACGAGCCGCTGCGCCGGCGCTTCGAGGAGCTGCTCGAGCAGGCGGCGCGCGAGCCCGGCTCGGTGCGCGGCCTCCTGCAGCAGGCGCAGGCCGAGCTGCGCAAGCTCGGCGCGGAGGCGAAGGGCTCGGGCATCGGCTCGCCCGCGATGGCCGAGCTCGCCGAGCGCGCTTCGCGCAGCGCGACCGCGATCGACCACTGGCTCGCCGTCGACGACGCGCTCGCGCGCGAGGACTATCCCGACGCGCAGCTGCTGCGCGACCGCATGCGCGTCGCCACGTCGCGCTGGCCGCTGCCCGACCGCCTGCCGGCCCGCGTGCAGGAGCTGGCCCGGCGCGTGGAGGCCTACTACGAGTCCGGCGAGAACCCGAAGCAGCCCGTCCTCTGAGGCGCCCGCGGCGCCCGCGGGCGGCTCGTCGCGACCCCTGTCGGCCACGGCGGGTGCCGCGGAGGGCGCCGCCGCCGGCCCCGCGGACCGCGGCGGCCCCGCCGTCGCCGCCAGCCCCGCGGACGCCGCGCCCGTCCGGCCCGCCGCGGTGGCCGCGCCCGGGCTCCCGCGGATCGAGCTGCGCGTCGAGCGCCTGCGCACGGGCTTCCGCTTCACCTACGCCTTCCACGCGCGCGAGGTGCGCTTCGAGCGCGACGCGGGGGCGGGCTTCGAGCGGCTCTTCCCCGAGACCTACTCGTTCCACGCGGAGCGGCACGACCCCGCGGAGCTGTATCTCCAGCTCGAGGATCTCTGGTCGAGCCCGCGCCTCCTCGGCGCGCACGCGAACCGCCGCGACGCCGAGGACCTCACACGCCGCTTCCTCGCGGCGCTGCCCGGCTGCCTCGAAGGCGCGCTCGCGCGCGCCCGGGAGGCCGCGGAAGCGGGCTCGGCGACGCTCGGGCGCGTATGCGAGGACGTGGCGCTCCTCGGCCACGTCGCGACCCGCTTCATCGCGGACAAGCGCCTCGCCGACCACCCGCAGGTCCGGCTCGCGGCGCTCCACCTGCGCAAGGTGGTGTTCTACGCCGTGCTCGAGGTGGTCGCGCGCCGCGTGCGACCCGTCTTCGTGGAGCGCTACGTCGCGGGCGAGGCCGAGCTCGACGACGCCCAGGAGTTCGGCGCCTTCTACGCGCTCGCCGAAGGCGACGCCGACGCCATCGACCGCACGGTGATGGCCGTGGCCGAGCGCGCGTTCTACCGCTGGCTCGAAGGCGTCTGCCTGGACGAGTCGAACCAGGCGTTCGAGACGGAGGACTCGCCCTTCGACGACCGCGCGCGCGAGGTGCTGCGCGCCGTCGCCGCGGACGGCGCGGGCCCCGTGGGCCGGGCGCGCGAGCTGCGGCCCTTCCTGCGCCGCCCGCGCAACCGCGACTGCGCGCGCGTCCTCGAGAAGCTCGAGCGCTGGTTCCTGCGCCAGTACGACGTGCACCACGGCGCCGTGATGCTGAACCACGCCGCGCGCCTCGCGGCGGGACGCAGCGAGCCGGAGCGCGCGCTCTCCTGGCACTCGCGCGGGACCTACCTCCTCGCGCTCGGCCTCCCGGCGCTTCCGTTCGCGCTCTCGATCTTCTTCTACCGCGAGCCGTGGCGCCTGGCGCTCGACCTCTGGGTCTCGCTCGAGATCGTGCTCGTGATCGCGGTCGCGCTCTGGCTCTTCGCGGTGCGCTTCGTCTGGCGCAAGGACCTCACGTTCTTCCGCGCCGCGGTGCCGCGCATGGCCGCGGGCATCATCGTCGGCTACCTGCCGGTGTTCCTGATCGACGAGGTGTGGGACCTCGCCGCCCAGTCGTGGACGACGCTCGCCGAAGTGGTCGTGATGCTGGGCGCGCCCACCCTCCTCTACATCTACGTCGAGGTGCAGCGGAAGCTGCGCGACCGCGCGCTCGCCTTCCGCCGGGCGTTGGACGTGTTCCTGCTCGGCCTGCTCCAGTCCGCCGCCTTCGGCCTCGTCGTGACCAGCCTCCTCGGCGGCCTCATGGCGGCGCGCAACTGGGGCGGGCGCGCGCTGCGCGAGCGCGTCGGCGAGGTCAGCGTCGAGACCCTGCGCGAGAACCTCGAGCCGTTCGTGGGCGTCATGCCGCGGATTCTCGGGGTCGAGCCCTTCGCCGCCTTCCCGACGGCGGTCCTCCTCATGACCTTCCTCGCCTTCTTCATCGGCACCTTCCTCCAGCTCCTCTGGGAGGACCTGCCGATCACGGAGCCGATGTAGCGGCCGCAGCGCGCGACGCCCGCGGGGCGTCGGGCGTCGCCCGCGGGGGGTGATACCCTTTCCCGGCGCGGAGGAACGCCTGGGCGATGCCCGAGATCACGATGTACACGAAGTCCTGGTGCCCCTACTGCGACCGCGCCAAGCGGCTGCTGCAGGAGAAGGGGCAGCGCTGGACCGAGATCGACATCGAGGAGCACCCCGAGCGCCGGGCCGAGATGGTGCAGCGCGCCGGGCGCACGACGGTCCCCCAGATCTGGATCGGCGAGCGCCACGTGGGGGGCTTCGACGACCTCGCGGCCCTCGAGCGCGCCGGCGAGCTCGACGCCCTGCTCGAGCCAGGGCGCACCGGCCGCGCCGCCGGGGCGGCCGAGCCGGAGCGCGTCCGGCTTCTCGTCGTCGGCAGCGGGCCGGCGGGCTACACGGCCGCGATCTACGCGGCGCGGGCCGAGCTCGCCCCGGTCGTCCTCGCCGGCCTCCAGTACGGCGGTCAGCTCATGCTGACGACCGACGTGGAGAACTACCCCGGCTTTCCCGAGGCCGTCTCCGGTCCCGAGCTGATGGAGCGCTTCCAGCGCCAGGCGGAGCGCTTCGGCGCGCGGGTCCTCTTCGAGGACGCGAGCCGCATCGACCTCGGGACGCGGCCCTTCCGCGTCCAGACCGAGGAGCGCGCCTTCCTCGCCGACGCGGTCATCCTCGCGACCGGCGCGTCGGCCAAGTGGCTCGGGCTCCCGTCGGAGGCGCGCCTGCTCAACAAGGGCGTCTCCGCCTGCGCCACCTGCGACGGGGCGCTCTACCGCGGGAAGCCGATGGCGGTGGTGGGCGGCGGCGACACCGCGATGGAGGAGGCGCTCTTCCTCACCCGCTACGCCACGAAGGTCACCGTGATCCACCGCCGCGCGGAGCTGCGCGCGTCGAGGATCATGCAGGAGCGCGCCCTCGCCCACGAGAAGATCGAGTTCGTCTGGAACACCGTGGTGGACGAGGTCCTCGGCGGCGACTTCGTCGAGGGCCTGCGCCTGCGGAACCTCGAGACCGGCGCCGTGAGCGAGCTCCCGGTCGAGGCGCTCTTCGTCGCGATCGGCCACGAGCCGAACACCGCGCTCGTGCGCGGGCAGCTCGAGCTCGACGACGTCGGCTACTTGAAAGTGGAGCCCGGCACGTCGCGCACCGGCGTCGAGGGCGTCTTCGCCGCGGGCGACGTGATGGATCCGACCTACCGGCAGGCCGTGACGGCCGCCGGGAGCGGCTGCATGGCCGCGATCGACGCCGAGCGCTGGCTCGCGGCGCAGGGCCTCGAGTAACGAGGCGCATGGCCCTCACCCGCGAGCGCTTCGAGCAGCTCGTCGAGCGTTCGCCCGACATCGTCATCGCGACGGATCGGCGCGGGACGGTGACCTTCTACAACGACGGCGCGACGAAGAGCCTCGGCTACGAGCCCGAGGAGGTGCTGGGCGCGCACGTCGGCATCTTCTACCCGGATCTCGACGAGGCGCGCCGCGTGGCGAAGGCCATGCGCGAGTCGGGCCAGGGCGGCCCGGGCGTCGCCAACTTCCGCACGACGTTCGTCACCAAGAAGGGCGAGAAGATCCCGGTCGCGATCTCGGGCACGATCCTCCACGAGGCGCTCCCGACGGGCGAACGGATCGAGGCTGGCACGATCGGCTTCGCCAAGGATCTGCGCGACATCCTGCGCAAGGACCAGCTCGCGACGCTCGGCGAGGTCGCCGTGGGTCTCTCCCACGAGATCAACAACCCGCTCGCCGTGATCCTGAACCAGGCGGAGTTGCTCGAGCACGACCTCCACGAGCTGGCCGGCGAGCGCGACTGCGCGGTGGAGATCGAGCGGCTCGACGCGATCCGGCGCGAGGTGGCGCGGGTCGCGGAGATCCTCGAGCGCCTGTCCGAGATGTCCCGCGGCGAGGTGTACGAGACCGTCGACTACGTCGGCCCCGCGCGCATGGTGGACCTGCGCCGCAAGGACGTGCGCGAGCGGCGCACCGATCCGCGCCTGCGCGGGACGCGCGTCCTCGTCGTCGACGACGACGGCGGCGTCCGGCGCTCGCTCACCGAGATCCTCGAGATCGCGGGCTGCACGGTGGAGTCCGCCGCCGACGGCGCCGAGGCCCTGGAGCGGCTGGAGGGGCGGCGCTACGACGCGGTCCTCTCGGACGTCGTGATGCCGAGGATGGACGGCTACGAGCTCTACACCGCGATCCGCCGGCGCTGGCCCGAGCTCCCCGTGCTCATGATGACGGCCTTTCACTACGACAAGGACCACATCATCAAGCGCAGCCGGATGGAGGGCCTCTCCGGCGTGATCTTCAAGAAGCCCGTCGACCCGGGCCGGCTCCTGGCCACGCTCCAGGAGACGGTCGAGCGCGCCCGCGCGCGGCGCGACGGCGCGACCGCGGAGGGCGGCGACTAGCGCGCTACGCTCCGCCGCCGGTCCCGCGGAGGCGACGCTGCGCGCGTTCGCACGGGAGCTGCTCGAGCTGCTGCTGCCCTCGCGCTGCGCGGGCTGCGGGCGCGGCGCGGACGCGGGCGCGGCGCTCTGTGTGCGCTGCGAGGCGCGGCTGCCGCGCGTCGCGGCGCACGCCTGCCCGCGCTGCCAGGCGGTGGCGGCACCGTCCGCGGGCGCGCCGTGCGCGCCGTGCGCGGCGTGCGCGGCGGCGCGCGCCGCCGGCGACCCGCTCGACGCCTGCTGCGCCGCAGTCTGGTTCGAGGGCGACGCCGCGCGCTACGTGCGGCGCTTCAAGTACGCCTCGCCCGGCCTCGCGGGCTGGGACCCGGGCGCGGAGGCCGTCGCGCGGCGGCTCATCCCGGAGGCGGCGGCCCGGGTGCCCGGGCCGGCGCCGGACGCGCTCGTGCCCGTGCCGCTCCACCCCGCGCGCGTCCGGCGCCGCGGCTTCGCGCCGGCGGCGATCCTCGCCGCCGCGCTCGCGCGCGGCCTCCGCGTGCCCGTCGTCGCGGTGCTCGGGCGCCGGCGCGACACCCCGAGCCAGACCGGGCTCGACCGCCCGGCGCGGCGCGCGAACGTGGCGGGGTGCTTCGCGGCGGTGCGCCCCCTCCCGGGCCCCGAGGTCTGGCTGATCGACGACGTGGTGACGACCGGCGCCACCCTCGGGGAGGCCGCGCGGGTCCTGCGCGCCGCCGGCGCGCGCCGGGTCGCAGCGGTCTGCCTGGCCCGCACGCCCGCGCCTCCGTGCTGACGAAGGCGCCGCGGGGCCCGCGCCGCCGGTCTCCCGCGCACCAGCCGCCGCCGAGCCCCGCCGCGGGTGACGCCGCCGCCGCGTTGAAAGCGCGGGGGACGGCCGCTACAACCCGCCGACTCGAGGAGGCACCGATGACGTCGGCGACGCTCAAGCGCGCGGTGACGCTCCAGCACCGCTCGAACCTGGGCGAGGAGCCCGAAGACGTCGCGTTCGCGCAGGGCGAGAAGGTCACCGTGCTGAAGGAGTGGTCGGACCGCTCGCTCTGCAAGAACGAGGCGGGGAAGCTCTTCAACATTCCGAAGGACCTGCTCGAGGTCGGCTGACCCGGCGCGCGGCGCCGCCGGCGGGGTGTCCCCTTCGTCAGGGAAGTGGAACGTCCCCGAAGTGGAGGAGCGAGCGGCCGGTCATCTCGGTGGGGCGGGGGAGGCCGAGGAGGTCGAGCACCGTGGGGGCGACGTCGGCGAGGCCGCCGTCGCGCAGGCCCCGGCCGCGCGGGTTGCGCGTCACCCACCAGATCGGGACCGGGTTCGTCGTGTGCGCGGTGTGGGGCTCGCCGGTCGCCGGGTCCACCATGAGCTCGCAGTTGCCGTGGTCGGCCGTGACGAGGAGCTCGCCGCCCTTCGCGAGGACCGCCTCGCAGACGCGCTCCAGGCACGCGTCGATCGTCTCGACCGCCTTCACCGCGGCCGGGAGGACGCCCGTGTGCCCGACCATGTCGGGGTTCGCGTAGTTCACGAGGACGAAGGCGTACGGCGTCTCGTCGAGCTGCGCGAGGAGGCGCTCCGTCACCTGGTGCGCGCTCATCTCGGGCTTGTGGTCGTAGGTCGGGACGTCGCGGGGCGAGGGCACGAGGATGCGGTGCTCGCCCGGGAACGGCTCCTCCAGGCCGCAGTTGAAGAAGAAGGTGACGTGGGCGTACTTCTCGGTCTCCGCGATGCGGAGCTGCGCGAGCCCGCGCTCCGCGAGGAGCTGCGGCAGGATGTGCGCCGGCAGCTCCGACGTGAACGCGATGGGGAGCCCGAACTCGGCGTCGTACTCCGTCATGCAGACGAAGATTCCGGGCTGCACGACCTTCTTCCGCTCCAGCTTCCCGAGGTAGCGGTCGGGCCGCGCGCTCGTGAGCGCGTTCGTGAGCTCGCGCGCGCGGTCGGCGCGGAAGTTGAAGAAGAGGACCGGGTCGCCGTCCTGGATGCGCGGCGTCCCCGCGACGACGCGCGGCTTCACGAACTCGTCGGTCTCGCCCTTCGCATAGGCGTCCTCGACGGCGCCGGCGGCGCCCCGGACCGGCGTCCCCTCGCCCAGGACGAGCGCGTGGTAGGCCAGCGCGACGCGCTCCCAGCGGTTGTCGCGGTCCATCGCGTAGTAGCGGCCGATCACCGTCGCGATCCATCCGCGCGCGGCCTCGACCTCGGGCAGGACGCGCCGCACGTACCCGAGCCCGCTGGAAGGCGGGGTGTCGCGGCCGTCGAGGAACGCGTGGAGCGCGGGCCGCACGCCCCGGCGCGCGCACTCGCGCAGGATCTCGACGAGGTGGTCGAGGTGGCTGTGGACGCCGCCGTCGGAGACGAGGCCGAGCAGGTGCAGCGGGCGCTCCTCGCGCTCGGCGAGGCGCAGCGCGGCGTCGAGCACGGGGTTGCGCGCGACGCCGCCCCCGGCGAGCGCCTTCGAGATGCGCGTCATGTCCATGTCGATGACGCGGCCCGCCCCGAGCGTCATGTGCCCGACCTCGGAGTTCCCCATCTGGCCGGGCGGGAGGCCGACGGCCTCCCCCGACGTCTCGATCCTCGCCATCGGGAACTCGCGCCGCATGCGCGCGAAGAAGGGCCCGTGGGCGCGCGCGGTGGCGTCCGCGGGGCCGCCGTCGCCGAGCCCGTAGCCGTCGAGCACGATCAGGACGACGGGACGGCTCACGGAGCGCTCCGCCGCTGCACCGCGCCGCCCTCCCCGGCCTCGAACCAGGTCGCCGGTGCGTCCGCCCAGAGGCGCTCGAGGTCGTAGTGCTCCCGCTTCTCGTGCTGGAAGACGTGGACGACGACGTCGTCGAGGTCGATCAGCACCCACTCGCCGCCCTCGTAGCCCTCGACGCCGAGCGGCGCGCGCCCGAGCGCGGCGGCGCGCTCGATCACCGCGTCCGCCACCGCGCGCACGTGCCGGTCCGAGCCGCCGGAGGCGATCACGAACGCCTCGGTGAACGAGGTGAGCCCCGCGACGTCGAGCGCCACGACGCGCTCGGCCTTCCGGTCGATCGCCGCCTCCGCGAACGCCCGCGCGAAGTCCAACGCCGCGCCCGTCTGCGTCACCGGCTTCTCCCTTCCGCGTAGACTCCGCTCTCCACCACGTCGTCGTGGATCGACTCGGGCACGAGGTACCGCACCGAGCGCCCGGCGCGGAGCCGCGCGCGGACGTCGGTGGCCGAGACGTCGAGCGGGTCGATCGGCACCCAGCGCACCCAGGTCTCGCCGGCCTCGTGGCGCGCCGAGAGCCCGTCCGGATCGAACGCGAATGCGCCGGCGAGGGGCGCCGGGAACGCCCGCCGCAGCGGGCCGGGCGCCCCTTCGGGCGCGGCGCTCGCGCGCGCGCGCGCCATCACGGCGAGGTGCGCGAGCCGCACGACGGCGTCGGGCTCGCGCCAGCTCCCGAGCTCGGCCAGCGCGTCCTCGCCGATCACGAACACCGGCTTGGCCGGCGCGACGCGCGCGCCGATCTCGCGCAGCGTGTCGACGGAGAACGACGGCCCGCCGCGCGCGAGCTCGAGCGCATCCACCTCGAAGCGCTTGTTCGCCGCGACCGCGCGGCGCACCCAGGCCACCCGCAGCGCCGCCGGAGCGAGGCCCTCGTCGCGCTTGTGCGGCGGGTCGGCCGCCGGCACGAACACCATACGCGCGAGGCCGAGCAGCTCGACGACCTGCTCCGCGGCGCGCAGGTGGCCGAGGTGGATCGGGTTGAAGGTGCCGCCGAAGACGCCGAGCAGCCCCGCGCCCGCGTGGGAGAGGGCGCTCATTCCCGGAGCTGGCCCTCGCCGTACAGCACGAACTTCTGCGTGGTGAGGCTCTCGAGGCCCATCGGCCCGTAGGCGTGGAGGCGCGAGGTCGAGATGCCGATCTCGGCGCCGAGCCCGAGCCGCTGCCCGTCGGAGAACGCCGTGGAGCAGTTGACCCCGACGACGGACGAGTTCACCTCCCTCACGAAGCGCTGCGCGCTGGGGTAGTCGCTGGTGACGATCACCTCGGTGTGGTCCGAGCCGTAGCGCTGGATGTGCGCGACGGCCTCGTCGAGGTCGCTCACCACGCGCACCGCGAGGATCTTGTCGAGGTACTCGGTCGACCAGTCCGCCTCGTCGGCGGGCACGGCGTCCGGGAAGGCCGCGCAGGTCTCCTCGCAGCCGCGGATCTCGACACCCTCCTCGTGCAGCGCCTTGAGCACGTGCGGCAGCGCCGTCCGCACCGCGCCCCGGTGCACGAGCAGCGTCTCGAGCCCGTTGCAGACGGACATCTGGCGGATCTTCGAGTCGCGCACGATCGCGATCGCCATCTCCGGCTCGGCGCTCGCGTCGAGGAAGACGTGGCACACGCCGGCGTCGTGCTTGATCACGGGGATCGTCGAGGTCTCGTTCACCTTCCGGATCAGCGCGGGGCCGCCGCGCGGGATCACGAGGTCCACGTAGCGGTCCTGGCGCAGGAGGACGTCGATCGCCGCGCGGTCCGTGTGAGGCACGACCGCGACCGCGTCCTCGGGGACCCCGACCTCGCGCGCCGCCTCGCGCAGCACCGCGCCGAGCGCCACGTTGCTGTGGATGGCCTCGGAGCCGCCGCGCAGGATCACGGCGTTGCCCGCCTTCACGCAGAGCGCCGCGGCGTCGACCGTCACGTTCGGGCGAGACTCGTAGATGATGGCGATCACGCCGAGCGGGATGCGCATCCGGCCGACGCGCAGGCCGTTCGGACGCACCCAGCTGCGCGTGATCTCGCCGACCGGGTCGTCGAGCGCGGCCACCTCGCGCAGGCCCGCGATCATGTCCGCCCAGCGCCCGCCCGCGAGGTCGAGGCGCGCCCGCATCGCGCCCGAGACGCCCTTCTCCGCGGCGGCCGCGAGGTCGCGCCGGTTCGCCTCCAGCACCTCCTCGCGCGCGGCCTCGAGCTTCTCGGCGGCGCGCCGCAGCCAGGCGTCCTTCGGACGCCGGCCGAGGCGGGCCGCCTCGCGCGCCGCCTCGCGCGCGCGCCGCGCGAGCTCGACGATCTCCCGCTCCAGGCTGGGCTCGGCGCTCGTCGCGTTCATGTGAGGGGCTCTCCGGGGGTCCGCAGCACGACGAGGTCGTCGCGGTGGATCACCTCGTCGCCGTTCGAATATCCTAGCACCTGAGCGATGCGCCGGGTCGGCAGGCCCTTGATGCGGTCGACCTCGGCCGCGGCGTAGGCGGCGAGCCCGCGCGCGATCTCGCGGCCGTCCGCGTCGACGCAGCGGACCGGATCCCCGATGCCGAACTCGCCGCTCACCTGCGCGATGCCTGCCGGCAGGAGGCTGCGCCCCCGCTCGCAGAGGGCGCGCACGGCGCCCTCGTCGAGGCGCAGCGTCCCGCGCGGGCGGGCGGTGAAGGCGAGCCAGTGCTTGCGGCCGCGCAGCCGGTCGCCGGCCAGGATCAGCGTCCCGATCGGCTCGCCGCGCGCGACGCGCAGCAGCACGTCACGCCTCCGGCCGTGGCACAGCACGGTGGCGGCGCCCGAGTGGCCGGCGGCGGCCGCCGCCTGGAGCTTCGTGGCCATGCCGCCGCGGCCGAAGGCGCTGCCGGGGCCGCCGGCGCGCGCGCGCAACGCGTCCGTCACGGACGCGACGAGCGGGACGAGGGGCGGCGCGGGCTCGCCGGGCCGGGGCGGCCGCTCGTAGAGGCCGTCCACGTCCGTGAGGATGACGAGGAGGTCCGCGCCGACCAGGTTCGCGATCGTGGCGGAGAGGTTGTCGTTGTCGCCGAAGCGGATCTCCTCGGTCGCGACCGTGTCGTTCTCGTTCACGATCGGGACGGCGCCGAGGTCGAGGAGCGTCCCGAGCGTGTGCCGCGCGTTGAGGAAGCGCTCGCGGTCCTCGAGCCCGACGCGCGTCAGGAGCACTTGGCCGACGGCGCGCCCGTGGCGCGCGAAGCGGCGCTGGTAGATCTCGCACAGCCCGATCTGCCCGACCGCCGCCGCGGCTTGCTTCTCGGGAATCGTGCGCCCCGTGTGCCTCCAGCCGAGGGCGCGGCTCCCGACCGCGATCGCCCCCGACGTGACGAGGACCACGCGGCGCCCTTCGTCCATGAGGGCGGAGATCTGGCGCGCCAGCGAGGAGATCAGCCGCCCGCGCAGCCGGCCCCCGTCGGTGAGGGTCCCGCTCCCCACCTTCACGACGATCGTGCGCGCCCGCCGCGCCACCTCGCGCACCTCGCGCGGCTCCCGCTCCGCGGCTGCAGTCGTCATCGGCCCTCCGCGCGCTCGAGCGCCCGCGCCATCGCGGCGAGGAGCCCTGCGACGCCCTCGCCGGTCGCGCCCGAGACGAGGTGCACCTCGCGCGCGCGCGCGCGGAGCGCCGCGGCGACCTCTTCGGCCGGCGCGCGGTCGGCGAGGAGGTCGATCTTCGTGAGCGCGACGAGCTCGGGCCGCGCGTCGAGCCCGGCGCCGTACGCGGCGAGCTCCGCGCGCACGGTCTCGTAGTCGGCGAGCGGGTCGCCGCCCGAGAGCGCGGCGCCGCCCACGTCCAGGAGGTGGACGAGGAGGCGCGTGCGCTCCACGTGGCGCAGGAAGCGGTCGCCCAGGCCCGCGCCCTCGCTCGCGCCCTCGATGAGGCCCGGGATGTCCGCCACGACGAAGCGGCGCTCGCCGACCTCGGCCACGCCGAGGTTCGGGACGAGCGTCGTGAAGGGATAGGGCGCGACGCGCGGGCGGGCGGCGGAGATGCGGGCGAGGAGCGTGGACTTGCCCGCGTTCGGGAGCCCGACGAGCCCCACGTCCGCGAGGAGCTTCAGCGAGAGGCGCAGTCGCACGCGCTGGCCGGGGAGGCCGGGCTTCGCGAAGTCGGGGGCCTGGCGCGTAGGCGTCGCGAAGCGCGCGTTGCCGAAGCCGCCGCGCCCGCCGCGCGCCGCGACGAACGCCTGCCCGTCGGCCGCGAGGTCGGCGAGCGGCGGCGCGCCCTCGGGCGCGTCGGCGTCGAAGACGAGCGTCCCGACCGGGACGCGCACCGAGACGTCGGCGCCGTCGGCGCCGGTGCGCCCGCTGCCGGAGCCCGGCTCCCCGCTCCCCGCGCGCACCTCGCGCTGGTAGCGCTGGTCCCGCAGCGTCGCGAGGTTCCGGTCCGCGCGCAGCACGACGTCGCCGCCGCGCCCGCCGTCGCCCCCGTCCGGGCCGCCGCGGGGGACGAACTTCTCGCGCCGGAAGCTCACGCAGCCGTGGCCCCCGTCGCCCGCCGCGGCCTCGATGACCGCCTCGTCGACGAAGTCCTGGGCCACGGAGGCGCCGCCGCGCCCGTCAGCGGGCGGCGGGCTCCGCCTGCCCTTCGAGCGGCTCCACGCGCGCGACGACGCGCCCGCGCGACTCGCCGTAGTGGACGACGCCGTCGCGCAGCGCGAAGAGCGTCCAGTCGCGCCCGACGCCCACGTTGCGGCCGGCGTGGATGTTCGTGCCCACCTGGCGCACCAGGATGTTCCCGGCGCGCACGAACTGGCCGCCGAAGCGCTTCACGCCCCGGCGCTGTCCCTGGCTGTCGCGCCCGTTGCGCGAGCTCCCCTGTCCCTTCTTGTGTGCCATGGCGGCTAGCCCTCGATGGCCTCGACGCGAAGCTCGGTGTAGTCCTGCCGGTGGCCCTGCTTGCGCCGGTAGTTCTTGCGCCGCTTCTGCTTGAAGATCGTGATCTTGGGCCCGCGGCCCTGCGCGACGATCGTGCCCACGACGCGGACCCCGTCGACGACCGGGCGCCCGATGCGGGTCTCGCCCCCGCCGCCCACGAGGAGGACGTCGCCGAGCTCGACGCGGTCGCCCACGGAGCCCGGCAGGCGCTCCACGCGCACGGTCTGGTCCGGAGCGACGCGCACCTGCTTTCCGCCCGTGCGCACCACGGCGTACATCACGGCTCCTTTCGGTCGGAACCGCGCAGTATCGTGGACTCGCCCGCCGCGTCAACCGGATTCGCCCCCGCGAGGGCGGCGGGGCCCCCCGGGGCGACGCCGATCGCGAGCGCCGCGTCAGCAGCTGCCGCTCCGGGCGCGAGGCCCGCCGCCGCGGCCTGTGCCGGGGCCGGCTCGTCCGCCGGCGCGCCGTCGGCGCCGGCCGCGGGACTCCGCTCGTCGCTCTCGTCCCCGCTCGAGGCGCCGTCGGTCTCGTCGCCCGTCGCGTCGAGCAGGTCCGAGGTCGGCTCCTCGAGCGGCTCGAGCGCGAAATCGCCGGGCTCGCCGGTCGGCTCGTCGCTCAGCTCCTCGTCCTCGCCCTCCGCTTCGAAGGCGGCCGCGGCCGCGGCGTCCCGGCCCGCGCGCAGCCACGGGAGGTCGAGCCGGACGGGCTGCGCCTCGCCGGTCGCGCGGATCTCGAACTGCTCCTGGTGGAGCTCCGGCTTCGCGCGGACCTCGACCTCGCGGCCGAGCTCCGCTTCGAGCGCGCGCAGCGCGCCGCGGCCGTGGCCGAGGAGCTGCTCCGCGACGCGGCGCGACACCGTCACCTCGAGGTGCCGCCCGGCGAAGTGCGGCATCGCCTTGCGGATCTCGCGCAGCACCTTGTACGCGACGCTCTCGTCCGAGAGGACGTAGCCCTTCCCCTCGCAGTAGGAGCACGGCTCGCAGAGCGTCTGGACGAGGCTCTCGCGCGTGCGCTTGCGCGTCATCTCGACGAGCCCGAGCTCGGAGATCTTCAGGATGTTGGTCTTCGCCTTGTCCTGGCGCAGCGCCTCCTGGAGCGCGCGGTAGACCTTCTCGCGGTTCTCCGGCGGCTCCATGTCGATGAGGTCGATGATGATGAGGCCGCCGATGTTGCGGAAGCGAAGCTGGTAGACGACCTCCTTGACCGCCTCGAGGTTCGTCCGCAGCACCGTCTCCTCGAGATCGTGCTTGCCGACGTAGCGGCCGGTGTTGACGTCGATCGCCGTGAGCGCCTCGCTCTGGTCGATGATCAGGTAGCCGCCCGACTTGAGCCACACCTTGCGCCCGAGGTTGGCGTCGATGCGCGCCTCGACGTCGTAATGGTCGAACAGCGGCTCGACGCCCTCGTACAGCTCGAGCCGCGGCTTCGGCTCCGCGACGAACTCGTCGACGAAGGCGCGCATCTGCTCGTAGACCGGCCGCGAGTCGACCGCGATGCGCTTCGTCTCTGCGCTCGCGAAGTCGCGGATCACGCGCAGCGGGAGCTCCGGCTCGCTGTAGAGCACGGCCGGAGCGCGCACCTGGTCCTTGCGGATCTGGACGTCGTCCCAGACCTTCGTCAGGTAGCGCACGTCCGCCTCGAGGTCGGCCTCGCGAGTCCCCTCGCCGGCCGTGCGGATGATGAAGCCGAGGTCGCGCGGGCGGATCCGCTCCACGACCTCGCGCAGGCGGCGGCGCTCGCGCTCGCTCTCGATGCGGCGCGACACCCCCACCCGCTGCGCCCACGGCGTCAGCACGAGATGGCGGCCCGCGATCGAGACGTGCGAGGTGATGCGCGCGCCCTTCGTCCCGATCGGCTCCTTGGCGATCTGGACGAGGATCTCCTGCCCCTCCTGGAGCAGCGTTCCGATGTCGGGCGGCGCGCGCCGGCTGCCGCGGCGGCGCCGGCCTCCGCCCTCGACGCCGCCTTCCTCGCCCTCGAGGCGCTCGATGTCCTCGACGTAGTCGCCGGCGTAGAGGAACGCGGCCTTCTCGAGGCCGATGTCCACGAACGCCGCCTGCATCCCGGGCAGGACGCGCGTCACGCGCCCCTTCACCACGTTGGAGACGACGTTGCGGGTGGAGGCGCGCTCGATGTGGAGGTCGAGGAGCTGGCCGCGCTCGAGGATCGCCACCCGGGTCTCGCCGGGGGTGGCGTTGATCAGGATCTCGTTCTGCATGTCTTCCCGCACCGTTCGGCGGCGCAGGCGCGCCGCCGGCCGGCCCTCTGGGCGAGCCCGCGTTCACGTGTCGGGAGTCGGGAGAGCGCGCCCACGCGGGCGCGCGTGGGGATCAGGCGGAGCCGGAGCGGCCGCGAGGCCTCCCCGAACGGACGGGACTTCTCGCAAAAATCCCGAAATCACTGGACAAAACGTTGACCCGCAATCGATGTCTCGAGTACGGTCCGCCGCGAGTCGGCCTTCGGAGCTCCGCGAAGCACCCCACTGCTCGTCCTGCTCCGGCGACCGGTCCCCTCGCACCCCGAGCCCCCACGCTGGCAGGCCCCGTGGGGCATTCTCGATCGGACCGCGCCAAAATGTCCTCCGGAGCATCTCGGATCCCCGGGGCGAAATCAAGATGACGAGCCCGCCGGCGGGCGACGACCCGCGCCGCGCGCTCCCCTCCGTGGACCGGCTCGCGCGGGCGCTGCGGGCGGCCGACCCGGCGCTCCCCCCCTGGTGCGCGGTCGCGGCGGCGCGCGAGGTCGTGGCCGAGGCGCGCGCCGCGGCCGGCGCGCCGGAGCGCGCGGACCCGCCGCTCGAGGCGCGCGCCCTCGCCCGCGCGCGCGCGCTCGCGCGGCCCGGGCCGCGCCGGGTGGTGAATGCGACGGGGGTCGTCCTGCACACGAACCTCGGGCGCGCGCCGCTCGCGGCGGGCGCCGCGGAGGCCGCCGCGCGGGCCGGCGCGGCGTTCAGCGACCTCGAGCTCGACCTCGCGCGCGGCGCGCGCGGCGACCGCGTGGCAGGCGTCGCGGCCCTCCTCGTCGCGCTCTCGGGCGCCGAGGCCGCGCACGCGGTGAACAACAACGCGGCCGCGCTGCTGCTCGCGGTCGACGCCCTCGCGCGCGGCCGCGAGGTGGTCGTCTCGCGCGGCGAGCTGGTCGAGATCGGGGGCTCGTTCCGGATCCCCGACATCGTGGAGCGCGCCGGCGCGCGCCTCGTCGAGGTGGGAACCACGAACCGCACCCACCTCGAGGACTACCGCCGCGCGCTCGGGCCCGCGACGGGCCTCCTCCTGAAGGTGCACCGCAGCAACTTCGAGCAGCGCGGCTTCGTGGCCGAGGTGGATCTCCCGGCCCTCGTCGCGCTCGGCGGCGCGCACGGGATCCCGGTGGTGGAGGACCTCGGCAGCGCGACGCTCGTGGACCTGCGCGCGGAAGGCCTCCCCGACGCCTCGTTCGCGCCGGCGCGCGTCGCGGCGGGCGCGGACCTCGTCTGCTTCTCCGGTGACAAGCTCCTCGGCGGGCCGCAGGCGGGGATCCTGCTGGGGCGCGCCGCCGCGCTGGCGGCCGCGCGCCGCAGCCCCCTCGCGCGCGCGCTCCGGCTCGACAAGATGACGCTCGCCGCGCTCGACTGGACGCTGCGCGCGCTCCTCGACCGGCGCGAGGACGAGCTCCCCGCGCTGCGCCCGCTGCGCGAGCCGGCGGCCGCCGTGGAGGCGCGCGCGCGCGCGCTCGCGGACCGGCTCGCGAAGGCGGCCGGGCGCCGGCTGGAGGTCGCGGTCGTGCCCGTGCGCGCCGCCGTGGGCGGCGGCTCCCTCCCGGGGCTCGAGCTCGACTCGTGGGCCGTCGCACTGCGCGGCGGCGCGGGCGCCGAGCGCCTCGCCGCGGCGCTGCGCGAGGCGCCGGTGCCGGTGGTCGGGCGCGTGCGCGGGGACGCGCTCCTCCTCGACGCGCGCACGCTGCTTCCCGGCGACGCCGAGGAATGCGAGGCCGCCCTTGCTACAGTCCTCGGCGCGGAAGATCCAGGGTGGCCGTGCTGAACTCCGCAGTCCTCGTGCTCAACCGGTCCTACCTGCCGGTGCACGTGACGTCCGTCCGGCGCGCGTTTGCGCTGCTCTACCAGGGCATCGCGCGCGCGGTGAACGAGGAGTACCGGACCTTCGATTTCGAGGCGTGGAGCCAGCTCGCCGTCGCGCGCGACGCCGAGAGCGTCGGCACGCCGGGCGGCCGCATCCGCGTGCCGCGCGTCATCGTGCTCATGGGCTTCGACCGGCTGCCGCGCCGGCACGTGCGCTTCAGCCGCATCAACATCATGACGCGCGACCGCTTCCAGTGTCAGTACTGCGGGCTGCGGCCGCCGCGCTCGGAGCTGAACCTCGACCACGTCGTGCCGCGCGCGCTCGGCGGCCGCACGACCTGGGAGAACGTGGTCACGAGCTGCGTGGACTGCAACCGCACCAAGGGCGGCCGCACGCCGGTGCAGGCGTCGATGGAGCTGATCCGAAAGCCCGCGCGCCCGCGCTGGACCCCGCTCGCGCATCTCATGCTGACGGGCGCCCGGTACGAGGAGTGGCGCCCGTTCCTGAACGTGGTCGACGCCTCCTACTGGAACGTCGAGCTGCGCGAATAGCGGCGGAGGGCCATTCCATCGAAGCGCATCCCTCGAGAGCGAGCCTCGGCCCCGCGCGCGCGCGCCGGCGCCCGCACGTCGTCGCGCTCGGCGGCGGAAAGGGAGGCGTCGGGAAGACGTTCCTCGCGTCCAACCTGGCCGCGGAGCTGGCCCGGCTCGGGCTGCGCACCGCGGCGGTGGACACCGACCTCGAAGGCGCGAACCTGCACACCTGGCTCGGGGTGACGCGCCCCGCGGCGAGCCTCGCGGACTTCGTCGCGGGCCGCGAGACCGACGCCGCGAAGCTGCTCCTGCCGACCCGCTACGAGCGCCTCGAGCTCGTCGCGGCGACGCACGGCCACCTCGCGGCCGCGCACCCGTCCGGCGCGCGCCGCGTGGAGCTGCTCCAGGGGCTGCGGCGGCTCGACCGCGACGTGATCGTGGTCGACTGCGGCGCGGGCCTCCATCCCGCCGTGATCGACTACTTCCTCGTCGGCGAGGACGGGATCCTCGTGATCCACCCCGAGGCCACCTCGCTGGAGAACGCGTACGCCTTCCTGCGCGCGGCCTTCTACCGGCGCATGCAGCTCGCGATGATGAACCACCAGGTGCAGGGCCGGGTCGCCGAGTGCATGGACCAGCGCAACGAGCGCGGCATCCGCACGCCGCACGACCTCCTGCGCGAGGTGCAGTCCATGGACTCGGACGACGCCCGCCGCTTCGTCGAGACCATGCGCGCCATGCGGCCGCGCATCGTGGTGAACGAGGTGTCGAGCGCCGAGGACGTGCGGCTCGGGTTCGCCGTCCGCAACGTCTGCCGCACCTACTTCGGGCTCGAGGCGGAGTACCTCGGCTACCTGAACCGGGACGAGGCGGTGCGCCAGGCGCTCCGCGAGGGGCGCCCGGTGAGCGAGGTCGCCCCGCAGAGCGACGTCGCCATCTACCTGCGCCGTATCGCGCGCAAGCTGGTCGACGGCATCGCGCCGGCGCCGGCCCGGGCGGGAGTGCACGCATGAGCGCCGTCGTGCGAGACGACTTCGGGCTGCGGGACCCGTCCGAGCTCGACTACTACCAGCTCCTCGACGTGGCGCGCGACGCCACGCCCGAGGAGATCGAGCGCGCCTACCGGATCGCGGCGGCGACCTGGGCGGAGGGGTCGCTGGCGACCTACTCGCTCTTCGGGGACGACGAGGCCCGGGCGCTGCGCGAGCGCATCGACCGCGCGTTCGAGGTGCTCTCCTCCGCCGAGTCGCGCGCCGCCTACGACGCCGGGCTCGCGCCGGAGCTCGCCGCGCCGCGCGTGGAGAGCGGGCTGCCCTTCGAGCTCGATCTCGAGCTCGAGGCGCCGGAGCCGCCGCTCGCGGCGCTGCCGGCCCTCACCGAGTTCGACGGGACGCTCGAGGACTCGGACGCGCCCTTCGACGGGCAGCGCCTGCGGCGCATTCGGCTCGAGCGCGGCATCGAGATCGACCAGATCTCGCGCGTCACGAAGATCAATCCGTCGTATCTGCGCTTCATCGAGGACGAGAGCTTCGAGCGGCTGCCCGCGGCGGTGTACGTGCGCGGATTCGTGTGCGCGATCGCCCGCTGCCTGGGCCTCGACCCGGCGCGCGTGGCGCCCGACTACATGGAGCGGCTGGAGGCGGCTCGGCCCCCCGGCGGACGCCAGGGGAGCGCGCGCCGCGCGCGTCGCTAGTGGATCGCATCGCGGATCCCGCGCGGGCGGAGCGGCTCGCGCGTGCGATCCTCTCGGACGTGATGCTCTACAACACCGACAAGGTACGCGCCGGCATCGAGGCCGACGACCTCTTCGACCGCCTGCGCCCGGAGCTCGAGGAGGCGCGCGCGTTCTTCGAGGAGCGCGTCGAGCCCGACGTGGCGGCGCGCGTCAACGCCTGGGGCCGCGCCCTCGTCGACGTGCTGGTCTACCGCAGCGGCTGGGTGCGCTCGCGGATCTGGTAGTGGGCGAGGCGGCGCACGCGGGCCTCGCGCTCCTCGTGGGCGAGGACGAGGCCGGGCAGCGGCTCGACCAGGCGCTCGCCGGGCTCGCCGGCGTGACGCGCGCGCAGGCGCGACGCTGGATCGACGCCGGTCGCGTGCGGCTCGCGGGTCGGACCGCGCGCCCCGCGCAGCGGGTCGAGGAGGGCGAGCGCATCGACGCGGAGCCGCCCGAGCCGGTCGTTCTCGACGTCGCGCCGGAGCCGATTCCGCTCGACGTCGTGTTCGAGGACGCGGACGTGATCGTGGTCGACAAGCCGGCCGGGCTGGTCGTCCACCCCGCGCCCGGACACCCGCGCGGGACGCTGGTGAACGCGCTGCTCCACCGCTGCGGCGACCTCTCGGGCATCGGCGGCGTCCTGCGGCCGGGCATCGTGCACCGCCTCGACCGCGGGACGAGCGGCGTGATGGTGGTCGCGAAGAGCGACCTCGCTCACGCGGCGCTCGCCGCGCAGTTCCACGACCACACCGTGGAGCGCGTCTACCTCGCGGTCGTGCGCGCCGTCCCGACCGCGGACGAAGGGCGCGTGGAGCGCGCGATCGGGCGCCATCCCCGCGACCGCAAGCGCATGGCGGTCGGCGGCGCCGCGGCGCGCCGGGCGGCGTCGGCCTGGCGCGTGCGCGAGCGCTTCGCCGTGCGCGGCTGCGCGCTGCTCGAGGTGCGGCCGGAAACCGGCCGCACCCACCAGATCCGCGTCCACCTCGCCTCGGCGGGGATGCCGATCGTCGGCGATCCCGTCTACGGGCGCGCGCGGCGCGGCGAGGCGCCGATCGAGCGCCCCGCGCTCCACGCCGCCTCGCTCGGCTTCTCCCATCCGCGGACCGGCGCGCGCCTGCGCTTCGAGGCGCCGCCGCCCGCCGACTTCCGCGCGCTCCTGCGCTCGCTCGCCGCGTGACGGGCGCCGCCGCCTTCCTCGTGCACCCGCTCCTCGAGGCGCGGGGCGCCGCGCACGGCTTCGGCGTGCGAGGCGCGCTGCCTCCCGCGGACCTCGCGCGCCCGGTCCAGGTGCACGGCACGCGCGTCGTGCGCGCGCGCGCGGGCGGCGCGGAGCTCGGCGAGGGCGACGCGGCGTGGAGCGACGCACCCGGCGTCGCGGTGGGCGTCGTCACCGCGGACTGCGTGCCCGTGCTCCTCGCGACGCCGGACGCGCGCGTCGTCGCTGCGGTGCACGCCGGCTGGCGCGGCCTCGCGGACGGCGTCGTCGGCGCGGCGCTGGCGGCGCTGCGCGCGGCCGGCGCGCCGCCCGATTCGCTGGCCGCGGCGATCGGCCCCTGCATCGGCGCGTGCTGCTACGAGGTGGACGAGCCGGTGCTCGCGCGCCTGCGCGCGCGCTTCGGCGTCGCGCTCGACGCACACGCCCGCGCGACGCGACCGGGACACGCGCGCGTGGACCTCGCGGAGCTCGCGCGCGCCGAGCTCGAAGCGTCCCTCCCGCGCGGGGCGGTGGGCGCGCTCGGGGCTTGCACGCGGTGCGACGCCGCGCGGTTCGAGAGCCATCGGCGCGACGGCGCGCGCGCGGGGCGTCTCGTGCACTGGATCCGCGTGCGCGCGAGGGGTTGACACCGGGAGCGGCCGCGGGGTAGGTTGGATCCGCCGTCCAGCCCCCGCGAAGATTCCCGTCAACTCCGGCCGCGGAGCCTCCGAACCGAGAGACGGAGCCGACAGGCAAGGCGGAGCGACCGAGCAGGACGCCATCCCACAGCGAGCCGAATCCCGAGCCGGACGCACCGGCCGCACGCGCCCCGAGGCCACACGCCGCCAGCGTGCTCGCCGGGCCGAACACCCGACGACCGACCCGTGCTCGAAGTCACAACCTTCACGACCGATTCCACGACACGACCGACTCCACCACACGCATGAGGCCATCGTGAGCACCCCGCACGCATCCGATCCGTCCGGACCCGTCCTCGGAGGCCGCGAAGGCCGTGGAGACCGCGGCGATCGCGGCGATCGCGGCGGCCCCCGCCGCGGCCGCGGCCGCAGGCCGCGCGGCAACGGCATGCGGCCGCCGCGCGAGCGCGACTTCGATCCGCGCGACGACACGTTCGGCGAGGACGACGTCTACGTGGAGGCGTCGGACGAGGCACCCGGCGAGCGCACGTACGTGCGCGATCTCAAGAGCAAGAGCGTGAAGGAGCTCACGGAGCTCGCCGAGGAGCTCCGGATCGAGAACGCGTCCGGCATGCGCAAGCAGGACCTTTTGTTCTCGATCCTGAAGGCGAAGACGGAAGGCGACGGCAAGGTCTTCACGGAGGGCGTCCTCGAGATCAAGCAGGAGGGCTACGGGTTCCTGCGCGCTCCGGACCAGAACTACCTCTCGGGGCCCGACGACATCTACGTCTCGCCGTCGCAGATTCGGCGCTTCAACCTGCGCACCGGCGACACGATCTGCGGCCAGATCCGCCCCCCGAAGGAGGGCGAGCACTACTTCGCGCTGCTCAAGATCGAGTCGATCAACTTCGAGTCGCCCGAGGCGACCCGGCACAAGATCCTCTTCGACAACCTGACGCCGCTGTATCCGCAGCAGAAGTTCACGCTCGAGGCGAGCGCGGGCGGCCTCACCACGCGGATCATCGACCTCATCGCGCCGATCGGGAAGGGCCAGCGCGCGCTGATCACCTCCCCGCCGAAGGCCGGGAAGACGATGATCCTGAAGGACATCGCGAACGCGATCGCGGAGAACCACCGCGAGGCCTACCTCATCGTGCTGCTCATCGACGAGCGGCCCGAGGAGGTGACCGACATGCAGCGGAACGTGAAGGCCGAGGTCATCTCCTCCACCTTCGACGAGCCGGCGTCCCGCCACGTGCAGGTGGCGGACATGGTGATCGAGAAGGCGAAGCGGCTGGTCGAGCACAAGCGCGACGTCGTGATCCTGCTCGACTCGATCACGCGTCTCGCGCGCGCGCACAACACGGTGGCCCCGCACTCGGGCAAGATCCTCTCGGGCGGCGTGGACTCGAACGCGCTCCACAAGCCGAAGCGCTTCTTCGGCGCCGCGCGCAACGTCGAGGAGGGCGGCAGTCTCACGATCATCGGGACGGCGCTCATCGAGACCGGCTCGCGCATGGACGAGGTGATCTTCGAGGAGTTCAAGGGAACCGGGAACAGCGAGATCGTGCTCGACCGCAAGCTCGCCGACCGCCGCACCTTCCCTGCGATCGACATCAACAAGTCGGCGACCCGGCGCGAGGAGCTGCTGCTGGACGAGACCACGCTGAACCGCATGTACGTGCTGCGGAAGGTGCTCTCGCCGCTCAACCCGGTGGACTCGATGGAGTTCCTGCTGGAGAAGATCAAGGCCACCGACTCGAACGCCGAGTTCCTGGCCTCGATGAACTCCTGAGGCGGCGCGCTGCGCCGGCGTCACCCTCCCGCGACGGAGGCGCCGGCCTCCGTCCTCGGCACGATCCGGCGACCGAGCGAGCGAGAGGGGGCGCCGGCGCGCCGCGGGCCTACTTCCGCGGCGGCATGCGCTCCGGGTCGACCGCGACGCCGGCCTCTCGGAGCTGGTGCTCGACGTCGAGCACGATCAGACGCCGGAGGTGCGCGAAGAAGCGCTCGTGCTCGGCGCCCTCGGGATCGATGGCCGCGCGGACGGACGCCTCGTCGAGGTAGGCGAGCGCGAGGCGCGCGATGAGGTCGACGTCGGGGAGCTTCACGCCGAGCGCCTGCTCGAAGCCGACCTCCACGGCGCGCCGGGTGCGCTCGAAGATCCGCCGCACGGCGCCGCGCGAGCGCTCGGACACCTGCGAGTGCTCGATCGCGATACTCAGCATGAGGCGGACCATGTGGCTGTCCTCGACCGCCAGGCGCCGCAGCCCGTTCACGAAGCGGTCGAGGCGCTCCTCGGGGCTCGCGCTCGACGCCCGCTTCAGGACGCGCTCCACGAACTCGGCGTTCGCGCGGTCGATCACCGCGGCGAGGAGCCCCTCCTTGCTGCCGAAGTGCCAGTAGAGCGCGGCCTTCTCGATCCCCGCGCGGCGCGCGATCTCGAGCACCCCGGTGCCCGCGTAGCCGCGCTGGGAGAAGAGCTGGACCGCCGCGTCGAGGATGCGCTCGCGGCTCGCCTCCCCCTTCAGCCGGCGGCGGTCGGGGCGCGGCGCCGCGGCGTCGGCCGCCGCCGCCGCCTGCGAGGGCGCGGCGCGGCGGGCGCGCGCGCCCGCCGGGTGCCCCGACGCCTTCTGCGCCGCGCGGGGCGAGGCCTTTTCGCGCCGGTTTTTGCTTGACTGCGCCACGGGGCTCCTGAGAGGATTACTTTCCAGACCGTTCGGGATAGTAGTTTCCTGCGGTCGCTCCACGCAAGGGGGAACCCCATCATGTCGCACGCTCCGCGCCCGCGCCGCCGCGCGGCGGTCTCCGGCCGGCCGCTCGCCGCGCTCGCCGTCTTCGCCTTGCTCGCGCTCGCCGCCGCGCCCGCCGCGGCGCAGCCCGCCTTCACCGCGTTCGAGACCGGCCAGGTCCGGCCGCTCGCGCTCTCGCCGGACGGGACGCGCCTCTTCGCCGTGAACACGCCCGACAACCGGCTCGAGGTGTTCCGCGTCGGCGCCGGCGGGATCGCCTGGCAGGCGTCCGTGCAGGTCGGCCTCGAGCCGGTCGCGGTCGCCGCGCGCACCAACACCGAGGTGTGGGTCGTAAACCACCTCTCGGACAGCGTGAGCATCGTCGACGTCGGGGCGAGCCCGCCCCGGGTGACGCGGACCCTGCTCGTCGGCGACGAGCCGCGCGACATCGTCTTCGCGCGCGGCCCGCGCGACTCGGGGGCGAACCGCAGCCGCGCCTTCATCACGACGGCGCACCGCGGCCAGAACAGCCCGGTGAACCCCCAGCTCACGAGCGAGGGCGTCGGGCGCGCCGACGTGTGGGTGTTCGACGCGACCAGCCTCGGGAAGACCCTCGGCGGGACGCCGCTGCGGATCCTCACCCTGTTCGGCGACACGCCGCGGGCGCTGGCCGTGACGCCCGACGGGAACACCGTCTACGCCGCCGTCTTCCACTCCGGCAACCAGACGATGACGCTCGGCGACGGCGTCGTGTGCGACGGCTTCGACGACGCGCCGTGCGTCGTCTCGGCCGGCATCGCGCCGGGCGGTCTCCCGGGCCCGTCCACGGACCACACCGGGGACCCCGCCCCGGAGGTCGGCATGATCGTCAAGTACGACGGCGCGACGGGCCGCTGGCTCGACCCGGTCGGCCGCGACTGGACCAACTTCGTCCGCTTCGACCTCCCCGACCAGGACGTGTTCGTGATCGACGCCGACGCGCGGACCCCCACCCAGGTCGGCGTCTTCGCGAACGTCGGGACGATCCTCTTCAACATGGCCGTGAACCCGCGCAACGGGAAGGTCTACGTGACCAACACCGAGGCGCGGAACGAGGTGCGCTTCGAGGGCCCCGGCGTCTTCGGCGGCTCGACGGTGCAAGGCCACCTGCACGAGGCGCGCGTCACGGTGCTGAGCGGCACGAGCACCGTGCAGCCGCGTCACCTCAACAAGCACATCGACTACGACGTGCGGCCCGCCCCGTCGGGCACGAAGGCGCGCAGCCTCGCGATCCCGACCGGGATCGCGGTCCAGGACCGCGGCGCGAGCCTCGCGCCGCTCGTCTACGTCGCGGCGCTCGGCTCGAGCAAGATCGGCGTCTTCGACGCGGCGCAGCTCGAGAACGACACGTTCACGCCGAGCGCGAGCAGCCACATCCCTGTGAGCGGCGGCGGCCCCACCGGCCTCGTGGTCGACGCGGCGCGCAACCGCCTCTACGTCCTGACCCGCTTCGACAACGCGGTCTCGGTGGTCGATCTAGGGACGCGCACCGAGATCAAGCACGTCTCCCTGTACAACCCGGAGCCCGCCAGCCTCGTCGCGGGGCGCTCGTTCCTCTACGACGCGGTCCGCACGTCCAGCAACGGCGAGGCGTCCTGCGCCACCTGCCACGTGTTCGGCGACTTCGACAGCCTGGCGTGGGACCTCGGCAACCCGGACGACGAGACGCTCAACAACCCGCTGCCGATCAAGCTCGAGATCGCCGCGATCGGGACCCACATCGACTTCCACCCGATGAAGGGCCCGATGACGACGCAGAGCCTGCGCGGCATGGCCAACCACGGCTCGATGCACTGGCGCGGGGACCGCACCGGCGGCAACGACGCGGGCGGGAGCGCCTTCGACGAGAACGCCGCGTTCCTGAAGTTCAACGTGGCGTTCGAAGGCCTGATCGGGAGCACGGGGCCGCTCACGGCCTCGGAGATGCAGGCGTTCGCCGACTTCATCCTCCAGGTCACGTATCCGCCCAACCCGATCCGCAACCTCGACAACTCCCTCACGGCGGATCAGGCCGCCGGCCGGGCGTTCATGACCGGGAGCCGGCGCTCGGACGGCCTCGCCTTCGACCTCCTCGGGATCGAGACGGGGTTCAACTGCGTCGGCTGCCACACGCTCGACCCCGCGCGCGGCTTCTTCGGCGGCGACGGGGAGGCGAGCTTCGAGAACGAGACCCAGATCTTCAAGGTCCCGCACCTGCGCAACATGTACCAGAAGGTGGGCATGTTCGGCGGCGCCGAAACCGACGACACGCTCTCCGGCGACAACGGCCACAAGGGCCCCCAGGTCCGCGGCTCCGGCTTCCTCCACGACGGGAGCACCGACACGATCTTCCGGTTCCTCCGGGCGAACGTGTTCTCCGGCGTCTTCCCGTCGGGGGTCGGGACCGGCTTCCAGAGCGACACGCAGCGGCGCCAGGTCGAGGCGTTCGTGATGGCGATCGACTCGAACCTCGCCCCCATCGTCGGCCAGCAGGTGACGCTCGACGCGGGCAACGCCTCGGTCGTCGGCCCGCGCATCGACCTCCTGATCGCGCGCGCGAACGCCTCGTACCCGGTGCTCGGGTACCCGGGGGCGCGCGAGTGCGATCTCGTGGTGCGCGGCACCGTGGGCGGCGTCCCGAAGGGCTGGCTGCTCTCCGGCTCGAGCTTCGTGCCGGACGACGGCGGGTCCGCGGTGAGCGACACCTCGCTGCGGAACCTGGCCAAGACGAACGGCCAGCAGCTCACCTACACGTGCGCGCCCCCGGGCTCGGGTGCCCGGGTCGCCCTCGACCGCGACGAGGACGGCGTGCGCAACGGCGTCGACAACTGCCCCGCGGCGAAGAACGCGACGCAGACCGACGGCGATGGGGACGGCGTCGGCAGCGCCTGCGACAACTGCGTGTCGACGCCGAACGCGAGCCAGGCCGACGCCGACGCCGACGGCGTGGGCGACGCCTGCGACGCGTAGCGCGAGCCCCGCGCTCCGTGCCGGCGATCGGGCGCGCCGGCGCGGAGCGCCCCGGGCGGCCCGGGCTCGGCCCGGGCCGCCCCCGCCGTCACGGCAGCGGGTCGACGATCTCCGCGGCGCCGGCGAGAGCGGTCGCGAAGAAGTGCAGCATCTGGGCGCGCACCTCCGCGGCGCCCTGCGCGCAGAAGTGGCCCTCGGTCTCCCCGGTCGCGACGCAGCCCGGCGTCGTCGCAGGGGCGTACTGGAAGTGGCCCGCGGTGACCCCCGGGGCGACGTTCTCGCTGAGCGGCGCGTCCGCCTCGACGAGCACCGGCGACGCCTGCGCGAGCTCGCGCACCGACGGGATTCCGAGCGCGCGGGTCGTGGCGCGGGTCGCGACGTTCGGAACGAGCGAGTCGCCGATCCCCTCGATCCAGAGCAGGCTGGGCGGCGTCGTGTCCGCGAGCCCCGCGATCGCGAGCGGCGCCTCGTAGAGGTTGCGCGCGAGGAGGTAGCCGTCGTCGCGATCCTGCTCGTTCTGGATCGCGGCGAGCCCCGCGATCACGTCGCGCGGCCGCGCGCCCGGAAGCGCCGCGAGGATTCCGCCCAGGAGGTCCTGCCAGTCGAGCTGGTGCAGGTTCGCCTGGTAGAGCCGGCCGCTCCCGACGTGCGAGACGGCCGCCGTGACCTCGGGTGCGAGCGGCAGGAAGCCCAGCGAGTGGTGGGCGCCGAAGCTCACACCGCGGTAGAGGATCCGGGTCGGGTCGATCTCGGGGAAGTTGCCCGGCACGCCCATCCCCTGGATCGCGCGCAGGAGGCCGAGCATGTCGGCGTGCGTCTGGAAGTTCGTGAGCGGGAGCGCGTGCGCGAAGGCGAGCCGGCCGACGATCTGCGTGGTCTGGTTGGCGGTGTCCTCGCCGAACCGGCGGTTCGTGACGTCCTGGATCCCGAGCACGGCATAGCCGGCGTCGACGAGGGCGCCGTTCGTCCCGCCGAAGACCTCGTCCGGGGAGCCCGGGGAGCCGTGCTGGTAGATCACGACCGGCACCGGCGTCGGGACGCCGGTCGGGATGCGGAGCGCGAAGGGCACCGCCTCGCTCGCGAGCGAGACGGGCGCGCCCGTCGTCTCGTCCCGCGTCACCTCCGTGAGCGAGCCGTTCGCCACGAAGAGCGGAAGCTCGACCGTGCCCCGCATCCGTACCTCGTCCGCGAGCGTCTCGGTCTCGCCGGGGACGAGGACGGGCGGCGGCGACGCGAGGTGGTGCTCCTTCACGGCGACCCAGTCGCTCGGGTCGAGGGCCACGCTCCGGATCGAGAGCGAGACGGCGAGCGCAAGGTCGTCGGGCGCGAGCGGCGGCTCCGCCGCGCTCGCGAGCGCGGCGAGCGCGGGGGCGAGCGCGTCGCGCGCGCGCTGCACCGCGGCGGCGGGGCCGGACGAGGCCGCGAGAACCTGCTCGAAGAAGCCCGACGGCCCGAACGGAAGGCCGCCCACGGCCTGCGCGTCGCGCGTCACGACGAAGGCGTAGCGGCCGCCCGCGCGCAGGTCGACGGCCGGCCAGACGAGCAGCGAGTGGTCGACGCCCGCTCCGCCGGCGGCGTCGCTGCGCAGCCGGGCGGTGAACGGAATGCGCTCGCCGTAGGACGGGCTCGCGGGGTCGACGTCGAGGAGACGGAGCGCCGCCCCGGGCGCGAGCGACGCCGCCTCGTCGAGCGGGACGCTGGCCGGCTCGAGCGGGTGCGAGAGCGCGAAGACGAGGGGCTGCGCCGGGCTGAAGCCGTCGCGGCGCGCGAGCGCGACGGAGATCCCGTACGCGACGACGCCGAGCAGGCCGTCGAAGGGCGGCGGCTCGAGCTGGATCCGCTTTCCCGAGGCGGTCGTCGCATCCTCGACGAGGAGGGCGTCGTCCGGAAACGGCGCGATCAGGAAGGGGTCGGTGCGGTCGTAGAGGACGACCGGCGTCGCGGCGCCCGTCGCGAACGCGAGGAGGCCGCCGTCGGGCCAGCGCAGCTCGCACGAGGCGTCCGCCGGAAGGCCCGCCGCGGGCACGACGAACAGCGACGACCCGGCGCCCGGCTCCGTGCGGATCGCCTGCGCAGCGCCGTCGCAGGCGAGCGTCAGCTCGTCGACGCGCTCCGCGGGGAACGGCCCGGCGAACTCGAGCGCGAGCCAGCGCGCCGGCCCGAAGCCGGCTGCGCCGCCCTCGGGCGTGCTCGCGAGGAGCGCGGGCCAGGGCGGCCCGACGGGGCTCGCGCAGCTCGCGTTGGCGAGGGCGTCGTCGAGCGCGTCGCAGTCGAGAGGCAGCTCGCCGAACCGAGCGAGCGCCCGGCAGGCGCGGCAGCGTGCGCGCCCCTCGGCACAAGCCGCGAGCGCGGCCGCGTCGGCGGCGTCCGCGCAGGGGCCCGGGAAGAGCGCGGCGAGGTCACCGCCCGCGCAGCGTGCGCCCACGCGCTTCGCGAGCGCCGCGGCGGCGCGGCGAGGGTTCCCCTCGGCATCGGGCGCGAGCGCGGCGTCGAGCGCGGCCGCGAGGCCGGCGGGATCCTCGGCGGGCGCGGTGCCGCCGCGTCCGGCGAGCGCGGCGTCCTCGGCCTTCCCGGCCGCGTCGAGGAGCGCGGCGACGAGGCGCCCGCTCTCCGCGGCCGCGGCCGCCTGGCAGGCGGCATCCGCGCGCGCGTCGTCCCGCGCGACGACCGCCGCGCCGAGGTCCGCGCCGAAGAGGTCGGCGCCGAGCGCGGCCGCCTCCTCCACCGCGGCGTCGCCCAGCGCCGAGGCATCGGTCGCGCCGAACGGGGGAAGCGGCGCGGTGCAGCGGCGCGCGAGGCGCGCCTCGAGCCGGGCGCGCGCGAGCGCCACCTTCCCGCGCGGGTCGCCGTCGCCGCACGCCTGCGCGTCGGGCTCGCGCCCCCGCGCCGCGCGCGCGAGGCAGCGGCGCGTGTCGCTCCAGCGGGCTTCCACGACGCCTGCGGCCGTGCGGTTCGACTGCACGAGGCAGCGCCGCTGCGCGGCGTCGAGGGGCGCGCTCGCGGCGGGCGCTCCCGCGAGCGCGGCCGCGAGCCCGACCGTCGCCCCGATCCACGCGCCTCGGCGCTGCACGAATCGCACGACCCCTCCCTGCCGGCGGCCGGACGCCGGCGCCGGGCGTGCGACCGGATCCGAGCCGGTCGGGCGGCGGCGGCCGGCCACTATACGCCGTCCGGCGATCCATCCGCGAGCGGATTCGCGCAGGAGCCCGCCGGCCCGCCGAGGCGGCCGCGTCGGGTGGTGCCGGGTTTGCGGCGCCGGCCGGGCTGCGCCACGGTCGGCGTCGCCCCCTCGCCGGTCCGCGACGCATGTTCCGCCCCGTACGCCCCGCGACCCCCGTCGAGCTCTGGCCGGCCCGCTCCGCCCGCCCGCGCGGCCCGCGGCGCGCACACGTGTGCGCCGCCGCCGCGCTCGCGCTCCTCGCGCTCGCCGCTGCGTCCAGGGCGGCGGCGCCGGACGAGGCCGCCGTGCGGAGGGAGATCGAAGGGAGCCTCGCGTTCCACCACCTACCGCCCGACCTCGTCGACGTCGGCGCGCTCGCACGCGAGGCGGTCCGGCGCCTGGCCGCCGGTGCCTCGCGCCCGACGTACACCGCCTGGCTGAACGGCGAGCTCAGGCGGGCTTGGCACGCCTTCGCGCCCCCGGACGCGCGCCAGGACCCGCGTGCGCGCTACGCGCTGCCCTTCGATCCGCGCATCCCGCGCCTCCTGGCCCAGGGCGTCGGCGACGCGCCGACGCACACGGGCCGCCAGCGCGAGTCGTTCGACTTCGTGATGCCGGCGGGGACGCCCGTCCTCGCGGCGCGCGAGGGCGTCGTCGCGCGAGTCGTGGACGGCTTCACGACGGGCTCCGCGGACGCCGCGTTCTCGGGCAACCAGGTCCTCGTGCTCCACGCCGACGGCACGTTTGCCATCTACCTCCACCTCTCGCCCGGGATCCCGGTGAAGCCCGGCCGGCGCGTGAACGTGGGCGACGTGCTCGGGAAGAGCGGCGGGACGGGAAGGGCGTCGGCGCCCCACCTCCACTTCGCGGTGTCGCGGCTCGACGAGGACGGGATCGAGGCCACCAACGTCCCGATCCGCTTCGGTCCGCCGGGGAGCCGCGGCTACGTCCCGAAGAAGAACGAGTTCGTCGGCGCCGCGCCGCAGCCGACGGTCGTGCTCGCGGTCGCGGTCGGCGGCCGGCCGACGCCGCCCGAGGCGCGCCTGCGCGTGCGCGCGGGCGACCGGCTCCCGATCCGGGTGAGCGCGCCCGGCGCGAACGGCGCCGCGCGCGCGCTCGACGGCGACCCGCACCTCGAGCTGATCTCGATGACGCCGTGGAACCTCACGGTCGAGCGCGGCGCGGCCGTGATCGAGCCGATGCCCGGGTTCACGCCGGACTACGTGCCCGGCCTGAGCGACGTCGGCGTCCTCGGGGTGTACTGGCTCCGGCCCGGCGGCGAGGTCGGCCTCGGCCAGGTGCAGTTCCAGATCGACCTCGCACGCGGCGGGGCGGCCGCCGCGCCCGCTCCGCGCGCCTCGGCGCCGCCCCGTGACCCGGGCGCAGCCGGGGCCGCGCGGGGTCCGCGAGGAGCTTCCACCCGAAGTCCGTGAGGAGCTCCACCGAGGGATCGGCGTGACGCGCGAACTCCCGTCCGGGGAGGCGGGCCGCGCTTGCGGGGGCCGAGGCGATGGGCCACCGTCCGGGCGTGCCTCGCAGCCGTTCGCGCAGCCACCGGTGCGCCCTCCCGTGCCCCTTCGCGCACGCGCATCGCTGCGCGGACCCGCTTTAACCCCCCGAAGCTGGTAGATTTTCTCCCGTCCCGGCGCGGGTCGTCCCGCGGGGAAGGGGCGTCATGTCCGAGCTGAACGACCGCATTCGCGACGTCCGCGCACGCGCCGCCGAGCTGGAGGCGCGGCTCGCCGATCCCGCGCTCTCGCGCGCGCCCGGCGAGTATGCCCGCGTCGCGCGCGAGCTCGGGACGCTGCGCCCGCTCGTCGAGGCGGCGGGCCGGCTCGAGCGCGCGCAGGCGGAGCTCGCCGGCGCGCGCGAGATGCTCGCGGAGGGCGACGCCGAGCTCGAGGCGCTCGCGCGCGCCGAGGTCGCGCGGCTCGAGGGCGAGTGCGTGGGGCTCGAGGAGGAGATTCGCCGGCTCCTCGTCCCGCGCGACCCGAGCGACGCGAAGAGCGCGATCCTCGAGATCCGCGCCGGCACGGGCGGCGAGGAGGCGGCGCTCTTCGCGGCGGAGCTCTTCCGCATGTACCAGCGCCACGCCGAGGCGAAGGGCTGGAAGGTCGAGCTGCTCTCCACCTCGGAGAGCGAGAAGGGCGGCTTCCGCGAGGCGATCGCGAGCGTGACCGGCGAGGGCGTCTTCGGCGAGCTGAAGCACGAGCGCGGCGTCCACCGCGTGCAGCGCGTCCCCGAGACGGAGAGCGCCGGGCGCATCCACACGTCGACCGTGACGGTCGCGGTGCTGCCGGAGGCGGAGGAGGTGGAGGTCGAGATCGATCCCGCGGACCTCCGCATCGACGTGTTCCGCTCGGGCGGGCCGGGCGGCCAGAGTGTCAACACGACGGACTCGGCCGTGCGCATCACGCACGTCCCGACGGGCGTCGTCGTCCAGTGTCAGGACGAGAAGTCCCAGCACAAGAACAAGGCGCGCGCGCTCAAGATCCTGCGCGCGCGCCTCCTCGAGGCGGAGCAGCAGCGGGCGGCCGCGGAGCGCGCGAGCGAGCGGCGCGCGCAGGTCGGGACGGGCGCCCGCACCGAGAAGATCCGCACGTACAACTTCCCGCAGTCGCGCGTCACCGACCACCGCGCCGGGATCACGATCCACCGGCTGGAGCAGGTGCTCGAGGGCGACCTCGGCGAGCTCATCGAGGGCGTGCGCAAGCACATGGACGCCGAGGCCGAGAAGCAGGCGCTCGCCGAGGGCGGGCGGTGAGCGCGCGCGAGCCGGAGCGGCCGCAGCGCCCGGCGCGCGGCGCGCCGCCCGCGGCGGCGCCGCTGCAGGGCGGCGCGCCGCGCACCTGGACGGTGCTCGAGCTCCTGCGCTGGACGAAGGACCACTTCGCGCGCCGCGGCATCGAGAGCGCGAGGCTCGACGCCGAGTGCCTGCTCGCCCACGCGCTCGGCTGCGACCGCCTGCGCCTGTACCTCGACTTCGAGAAGCCCGTCGAGGCCGCGGAGCGCGCGCGCTTCCGCGAGCTCGTGCGCCGGCGCGCCGACGAGCGCGTGCCGGTCGCGCTCCTGGTCGGGCGCCGCGAGTTCTGGTCGCTCGAGCTCGAGGTGACCCCGGACGTCCTCGTGCCGCGCCCGGAGACGGAGACGCTCGTCGACCGGCTGCTCGCCGGCGTCTGCGACCGCGAGGCGGAGCTGCGCGTCCTCGACGTCGGCACGGGCTCGGGCGCCATCGCGGTCGCGCTCGCGACGGAGCTGCCGAAGGCGCGCGTCACGGCGACCGACCTCTCGGCCGCCGCGCTCGCCGTCGCGCGGCGCAACGCCGAGCGGCACGGCGTCGCGGACCGGGTGCGCTTCCTCGAGGGCGACGCCTTCGACGCGGTCGAGGGCGAGCGCTTCCACCTCGTCGCCTCGAACCCGCCGTACGTCGCGGAGGCCGGCGCCGCGCAGCTCCCGCCCGAGCTGCGCCACGAGCCGCGCGCGGCGCTCTTCGCGGGGCCCGACGGAACCGAGGTCTTGCGCCGGCTCGCGGCAGGCGTGGCCGCCCACCTCGAGCCGGGCGGCGCCGTCGCGTTCGAGGTCGGCGAGGGGCAGGCCGAGCGCGTCGCCGCCTGGCTGCGCGCGGCCGGGCTGCTGGAGCCGTCGGTGCAGCGCGACGCCGCGGCGCGCCCGCGCGTCGTCGTGGCGCGCGCGCCCGGCTCGGAGTGCGGGGATCCACGGACCGAAGGGAGTCCAGATGGCGGGTCGAGCTAGCACGAAGGGCATTCCGCGCGTCCTCGAGGCCGGGAAGTCGGGCTTCGAGGCGGCGTTCGAGAAGCTCTGCCGGCGCCGCGACGAGCGCGACGAGGCGATCGACAAGATCGCGCGCAAGATCGTCGAGCGCGTGCGCGAGGTCGGCGACGAGGAGGTGCTGCTCCAGACGCGCAAGCTCGACGGCGCCCGGCTCGACGCGCTCGAGGTGACCCGCGAGGAGTGGGACGCCGCCTGCGAGGCGGTGGAGCCGCCCGATCGGGCCGCGCTCGGGAAGGCCGCGATGCGCGTGCGCGACTTCCACCGCAAGCGCATCCCCTCGAGCTGGGAGGTGCGCGAGGAAGGCGGCGGCTACCTCGGCCACCGCGTGCGACCGCTGGAGCGGGTCGGCATCTACGTCCCGGGCGGGAAGGCGGCGTACCCCTCGACGGTGATCATGAACGCGGTGCCGGCCTCGGTCGTCGAGGTGCCCGAGATCCTGATGGCGACGCCGCCGCAGCCCGACGGGACGGTCCGCCCCGAGGTCCTGATGGCCGCGCGCATCGCCGGGGTCCACCGCGTGTTCAAGATGGGTGGCGCGCAGGCGATCGGCGCTTTCGCGTACGGGACGGAGAGCGTGCCGCGCGTCGACAAGATCGTCGGGCCGGGCAACGTGTACGTGCAGGCGGCGAAGCGGATCGTCTTCGGCGAGGTGGGCATCGACTCCGAGGCGGGGCCGACGGAGGTCGTCGTCGTCGCCGACCGCTCCGCGACGCCCGCCTGGGTCGCGGCCGACCTCCTCTCGCAGGCCGAGCACGAGGAGATGGCGTCCGCAGTCCTCATCACGCACGTGAAGGCGCTCGTCCCGCGCGTGCAGGAGCAGCTCGAGCGCCAGCTGCGCAAGCACGAGCGCGAGAAGATCGCGCGCAAGGCGCTCCAGACGCGCGGCGCCGTCGTCGTGGCGCGCGACCTCGGCGACGCCGTCGAGCTCGCGAACCGCTTCGCGCCCGAGCACCTCGTCCTCGCGGTGGAGGACCCGGAGCCGCTCTTGAAGCGCGTGCGCAACGCGGGTGGGGTCTTCCTCGGCCACTACACGCCGGTCGCCGTGGGCGACTACCTCGCGGGCCCGAACCACGTGCTCCCGACCGGCGGGACCGCGCGCTTCTTCTCGCCGCTCGGCGTCGACGACTTCCTCAAGCGCACGAGCTTCGTGCGCTTCGAGCCGCCGAAGCTGCGCGAGCTCGGCTCCGACGTGATGCGCCTCGCCCGCCTCGAGGGCCTTCCGGGGCACGGGGCCTCGATCGAGTTCCGGCTGGCCAAGATCCGCCGCGCGCGCCGCGAGCGCGAGGCGGCGCGGGAAGCGGAGATGGAGCTGTGACGCAGGCACGCGCGCCGCGCCAGGCGGGCCTCGAGCGGAAGACGCGCGAGACGGAGATCGCCGTCGAGCTCTCGCTCGACGGGACGGGCGAGTACGACGTCTCGACCGGCATCCCGTTCTTCGACCACATGCTGGAGTCGTTCGCCAAGCACGGCGCCTTCGACCTGCGCCTGCGCGCGAAGGGCGACGTCTCCGTCGACCTCCACCACACCGTGGAGGACGTCGGGATCGCGCTCGGGACCGCCTTCCGCCAGGCGCTCGGGAGCGCCGAGGGCATCTGCCGCTACGGGCAGCAGGTGCTCCCGATGGCCGAGGCGAAGGTCGAGGTCGCGGTCGACGTGTCGAACCGGCCGTACCTCGTCTACCGCGTCGACCTCGCGAACGACCGCATCGGGAGCTTCGACGCCTCGCTCGCCGAGGACTTCCTCTACGCGCTCGCCTCGAACGCGGGCTTCGACCTCCACGTCGAGCTCCGTTACGGGAGGAGCCCGCATCACGTCGTCGAGGCGGTCTTCAAGGGCGTGGCGCGCGCGCTGCGCCAGGCGGTCGCGCTCGACCCGCGCGGGCGCGGCGTCCCGTCGGTGAAGGGGGCGCTGTAGCGCGATGCCGGCGCGCGCGGAGCGAGGGACGTAGGCGCGATGGCCGCCCCCCCGGAGATCGCGCTCGTCGACTACGGCGCGGGCAACCTGCGCAGCGTCGCGAAGGCGCTCGAGCGCTCGGGCCTGAAGGTCGCCGTCACGGGCGACCCGGCCGCGCTCCCGCGCGCGAGCGCGGTCGTGCTGCCCGGCGTCGGCAACTTCCGCGACGCCGCGGAGCGGCTGCGCGCGCGCGGGCTCGACGAGGCCGTGCGCGCCGCGCGCGCCGCGGGGCGTCCCTACCTCGGGCTCTGCCTCGGGCTCCAGCTCCTCTTCGAGGAGAGCGACGAGCACGGCACCGAGCACGGCACGACGCCCGGCTTCGGCTGGCTGCGCGGGCGCGTGACGCGCTTCGCGGCCGTCGGCGCCGACGGCGCGCCGCGGCGCGTCCCGCACATCGGTTGGAACCGCGTGCGCTTCCGCGGCGACCACCCGATGCGGGCGGGCCTCCCCGACGAGGACGACTTCTATTTCGTGCACGCCTACCACGCGCTCCCGGCCGAGCCGGCGCGCGTCGCAGGCGTCAGCGACTACGGAGGGGACTTTGCCGCGGCGGTCGCGGACGAGGGGGTCTTCGCCGTGCAGTTCCACCCGGAGAAGAGCCAGTGGGCGGGAAAGCGACTGCTCGATTCCTTCGCAGCCTGGGTCCGCAGCGCCTGACCCACGGAGTGGCCTCCGAGCGGAGGGGCCCGTTCCGTCGCGTCGAGAGCCCCGCCGTGCGGACGCGATTCGCCGTCGTGACGGCGGGGGCGCTCGCGCTCGCTGCGTGCACGCCGGTCCAGACGGTGCGGCAGCAGAGCTACCCGCGGCTCGAAGAGGGCGTCGAGCCGATCCACAAGGTCGCGGTCGCGCCGCTCTCCCTCGCGGGCGAGCTCGCCGACGCCGAGCGGCGCCTGGCGATCGAGCGCGGGGTCGGGACGCCGCCGCGCACGGCAGGGATCGCGCCCGCGGACGCCGCGGCGCTCGTCGCGCGCTACCTCGCCGAGGCGATCGCGCGCGAGGGCGTCGACGTCACGACCCCCGAGGACCTCGCCCGCGCGCTCGCCGAGTCGGGCGTGAGCCTCGCCCCGCGCGAGGTGGCGCGGCTCGCAGGCGAGCGCTTCGGCGCGCAGGCCGTGCTGATCGGCCAGGTGGCGCGCTTCCGCGAGCGCCGCGACGAGATCGCCGAGGACGCGGCCGCGAGCGTCTGGTTCGAGGTGTCCCTCTACAAGGCGCCCGAGGGCGAGAAGCTCTGGTCGGGCGTCTTCGACGAGACGCAGCGCCCGCTCTCGCAGAACGTCCTCGTCGGGACGCGCTACCCGGGCGGCGGATCGCGCTGGCTCTCGGTCGACGAGCTCGCGCGCTGGGGCGCCGAGGAGACCGCGCGCAGCATGCCGCTCGGCGCGACCGCGAAGCGCGGCCCGTGAGACGCTTCGAGCTCATCCCCGCGATCGACCTCCTCGGCGGGCGCTGCGTGCGCCTCGCGCAGGGGCGCTACGAGGCGACGACCGTCTACGGCGACGACCCGGCCGCCGTGGCGGCGCGCTTCGCGGCGCACCCGCTGCGCCGGCTCCACGTCGTCGATCTCGACGGCGCGCGCGCGGGCGCGCCGGCGAACGAGGACGCGCTGCGCGCGATCCTGGCCGCGGCGAAGGACGTGCCGGTGCAGGTGGGCGGCGGGATGCGGACGCTCGCGCACCTCGAGGCGCGCCTTTCGCTCGGCGCCGACCGCGTCGTCCTAGGTACGGCGGCGCTGCGCGACCCCGCGCTCGTGCGCGAGGCCGCGCGCCGGCACCCGGGCCGGATCGCGGTCGGGATCGACGCGCGCGACGGGCGCGCCTTCGTGGAGGGCTGGCTCGCGGAGAGCGACGTGGCGGCGGTGGACCTCGCGCGCCGCTTCGAGGACGCGGGCGTCGCGGCGATCGTCTACACCGACATCGCACGCGACGGCATGGGGACGGGGCCGAACCTCGAGCAGACCGCGGCGCTCGCCGCCGCGGTCTCCATCCCGGTGATCGCCTCGGGCGGGGTGGGCTCCGAGGACGACGTGCGGCGCGCCTGCGCGCTCGCCGCGCGCGGTGTCGCGGGCCTCGTCGTGGGGCGCGCCCTCTACACCGGCGCCGTGGACCTCGGCCGCGCGCTCGAGATCGCCGCGTGCTCCTGAAGCGCGTCATCCCCTGCCTCGACGTCGACCGCGGCCGGGTCGTGAAGGGCGTCCGCTACGTCGACCACGTGGATGCCGGCGACCCGGTCGAGGTCGCCCGCCGCTACGACGCCGAAGAGGCGGACGAGATCACCTTCCTCGACATCACGGCGAGCAGCGACGAGCGCCGCATCCTCCTCGACGTGGTCTCGCGGACGGCGGAGACCGTGTTCATGCCGCTCACCGTGGGCGGCGGGGTGCGCAGCCTCGACGACGTCCGCGACCTCCTGAACGCGGGCGCCGACAAGGTCTCGATCATGACGGCCGCGGTGCAGGACGAAGGCCTCGTCGCGCGCGCCGCCGCGCGGATCGGATCCGCGAACCTGGTCGTCGCGGTGGACGCCAAGCGCGTCGACCGCCCCGACCGCGCGTGGGAGGTCTTCACGCACGGCGGGCGCCGCGCGACCGGCCTCGACGCCGTCGCGTTCGCGCGTCGCATGGCCGAGGCCGGGGCCGGCGAGATCCTGCTCACCAGCATGGACCGCGACGGGACCCGCGCCGGCTACGACCTCGAGCTCGTGCGCGCCGTGGCCGACGCCGTCCCGGTGCCGGTGATCGCCTCGGGCGGCGGCGGGACGCCGGAGAGCCTCGCCGCGGCGCTCGACGACGGGCCTTGCGGCGGGCACGCCCAGGCGGCGCTCGCGGCGTCGATCTTCCATTTCCGCGAGATCACGGTCGGCGCGCTCAAGCGGCGCCTCGCCGAGCTCGGCATCCCGGTGCGCCTCCCCCGTCCGCGGTGAGCGGGCGTTGACTCGCCGCGCGCGGCTGCGCTAGCCTCGCCCGCCGGCGCCGACGCCAGCCAACCTCTCGCGACTCAAGGGGTTTTCTTCCGCCGGACACGCCGCGTGCGTCCAGCCCTCCGCACCTCCTGCGGGCTCGGGGCGACACGCGGAAGAGCGGACGAGCCACTTACTCGCGGGCGCGCGTGGGCGACAACCCCGAGGAGCAACGAGCGCGCATGCCCCTGATCAAGGTCAAGGAGAACGAGCCCTTCGAGCTCGCGATGAAGCGGTTCAAGAAGCAGGTCGAGAAGGCCGGCATCCTGACCGAGCTGCGCCGGCGCGAGTCGTACGACAAGCCGAGCGTGCGGCGCAAGAAGAAGGCGGCGGCGGCCCGCAAGAGGGCGCTGAAGAAGCTGAAGAGGATGGCTCGCTAGCGGGGCAGGCTCGGCGGAGGCTCGGCGATCGTGGCACGGATCCCCGAAGAGACGCTGCAGGCGATCCGCGATCGAACCGACCTGGTCGACCTCGTCGGCCGCCACGTCGCCCTGAAGAAGGCCGGCCGCAGCTACAAGGGGCTCTGCCCGTTCCACACCGAGAAGACGCCCTCCTTCACGGTGAACCCGGAGCGCGGCGTCTACCACTGCTTCGGGTGCGGCGAGAGTGGGAACGCGTTCGCATTCTTGATGCGCGTCGAGGGCGTGACCTTCGTCGAGGCCGCGCGCGCGCTCGCGGCGGCGGCGGGGATCGAGATCCCGCGCGACGGCCAGGACGGCGGCCAGCTCGAGCGCTTGCTCGAGGCGAACGCCGCGGCCCAGCGCTTCTTCCGCGCCGCGCTCGAAAGCGCGGCGGCGCGCGCGGCGCGCGAGTACCTCGCCCGCCGGGGCCTCGACGCCGAGGCGATCGAGCGCTTCGGCGTGGGCTACGCCCCGCCCGGCTGGGACGAGCTCGCCTCCGCGCTGCGCCGCGCCGGGATCCCCTCCGCCCTCGCCGAGCGCGCCGGCCTCCTGCGCGAGCGGGCGGGCGGCGGCCACTACGACCTCCTGCGCGACCGCGTGACCTTCCCGATCCAGGACGCGCGCGGCCGCATCGTCGCCTTCGGCGGCCGCGCCCTCGCCGCCGGCCAGGAGCCGAAGTACCTGAACTCGCCGGAAAGCCCGGTCTTCCGGAAGCGCGAGGCCTTCTACGGCCTCCCCCACGCGCTCGAGCCCATCCGGCGGCGCGACCGCGTGGTCGTCGCCGAGGGGTACTTCGACCGCATCGCGCTCCACCGCGCCGGGGTCGAGGAGGCGCTCGCCACGTGCGGGACGGCGCTCTCCGAGGAGCACGCCCGGGCGCTGCGCCGCCGCGCGCGCCAGGTCGTCCTCCTCTTCGACGGCGACGCCGCGGGCCGGCGCGCGGCGCTGCGCGCGCTCGAGGTCCTCCTTCCCGCCGGCCTGCGCGTGCGAGCGGCCGCGCTCCCCGCCGGCGAGGATCCCGACTCGCTGCTCGCGCGCGCGGGCGCCGACGCGCTCCGCGCCGTGGTCGAGGAGGCGGCGCCCGGGCTCGACCTCGCGATCGCGCTCGCGACCGCCGAGGGCTGCGCGACCCCCGAGCAGCGCGCGGACGCCGTCGCGAAGGTCGTGCCGCTCCTCGCGAAGGTCCCGGACCCTACGGAGCGCACCGCGTGGGCGCAGCGCCTCGCGCTCGCGGCCTCGGCGCGCGAGGCGGACGTCGAGGCCACCGTCCGGGCCGCCGCGCGCGAAGGCGGGCGCGCCGAAGCGCCGGCCGCGCTGGCGCCCCGCGCCGCCGACCCGCAGCCGGACGGCGCCGAGGAGCGCCACCTGGGCAGGCTCGTCCAGGCCCTCCTCCAGCATCCCTCCGCGGTCGAGGCGCTCGACGAGCCCGCGCTCGCGCCCGTCCTCGAGGCCGCACCGCGCTGGCGCGAGATCGTCCCGGCGGTCGCGGCCGCCTGCCGCGCGCAGCGCGCCGGCCGCGACGTGCTGGCCGCGCTCGAGGCGCGCCTTGCCGCCGAGCCCCTCGCGCGCGTCCACGCGCTCGTCGCCGCCGACGGCCCCGTCTACGAGGACGCGGAGCGCGCGGCGCGCGCGCTCCGCGACATCGCCGCCTGGTTCGAGCGCCGGCGCCGCAAGGCGCACCAGCGCGCCCTCACGGAAGCGCTGCGCGCCTCCGCGCCCGAAGAGTCCGTGCACCTCCTCGGAAGGAAGATCGGAATCGAGGCAGCGCGTCAGGCATGAGAGGCGGCCGGGGTGCCCGCCCGGCGCCTCGCGCACGTCGAGCGAGCGAGCAAGGAGACGGCCATGGTTTCGAGCGCCCCCCACCCTCCCCGGCCCCCCACGGAGGCGACCGTTCCGCCGCCGGACGCGCGGGAGGCGGGCGCCGCGCCGCGGCGGCGCGCGCGAAAGCGCGCGGACGCGGCCGAGGGCGCGGGTCCGGCCGTGCCGGCGTCGCTCACGGCGCGCGAGCGCGCGAGCGGCCTGGGCGCGGTGCAGAAGCTCCTCTCCGACGGCCGCCGCACGGGCTTCGTGGCGCGACACGAAGTCGTGGATGCGCTGCCCGAGGACCTCCTCACGAGCGAGCAGCTCGAGGAGGTGTACGCCCTCTTCGGCGAGCAGGACATCCGGATCACCGACGGCGGGCGCGCGCGCGCGGTGAAGCGCCTGCGCGACGGCCTCTCCGAGGTCGCGGACGGAGAGCTCGTGAGCAGCCACGACCCCGTGCGCGCGTACTTGCGCGAGATGGGGCAGGTGTCGCTCCTGACGCGCGAGGGCGAGGTCGAGATCGCGAAGCGGATCGAGGCCGCCGAGCACCGCCAGTACTTCGCGACGATCGGGACTCCCTTCGGGATCCGCGCGGTGCTGCGTCTGGCCGACGCGCTCCGCAAGGGACAGTGCGAGCTGCGCTGGCTGCTGGAGGGCCTCGACGGCGACGAAGACGACGAGGAGCCCGAGGACGCCGCGGAAGAGGCGGTCGAGGAGGACGGCGAGCCGGCGGCCATGGAGGCCCCCGCCGCCGAGGCCGCCGCGCCCGAGCCGAGCGAGCAGCGCCGCGAGGAGCTCCTCGCCGCCTTCGAGGCGGTGCGCCGCATGGAGCGCGAGGCGTCGCGCCTCGCGAGCGCCCTCGCCAACCCGCGCACCGGCCCGGAGCGGCGCGCGCGGCTGCGCAAGGACCTCGACGATCGCTACCGCGCGATGGTGACGAAGCTCCTCGACGTCCGCTTCGCGCGCGCGCGCTTCCACGACGTCGTGCAGAGCCTGGTCGCGCTCGGGGACGCCTTCGCCGCGTGCGCGGAGCAGGCGCGCGCGGTGACGCGCCCGTTCGGCGTCGGGCCGAAGGGGTTCGCCGAGCTCGCGCTGCTGTCCACGCGGCGCAGCCGCCGCGGCCGCGAGGCGCTCGCGCGGCTCGGCGGCGACCCGGAGGCGGTCGCGGCGGTGACCGCCGAGCTCGCGAGGCTGGGGGCCCAGGCGCGCGCGCTCGAGGAGGAGCACCGGCTCACGCGCGAGGAAGTCGCGAATGCGCTCACGCGCTACGAGCGCGCGCGCGGCGAGACGCGCTCCGCGAAGTGCGAGCTGATCGAGGCGAACCTGCGGCTCGTGGTCTCCATCGCCAAGAAGTACACGAACCGAGGCCTCCAATTCCTGGACCTCATCCAGGAGGGCAACATCGGCCTCATGAAGGCGGTGGACAAGTTCGAGTGGCGCCGCGGCTACAAGTTCTCCACCTACGCGACGTGGTGGATCCGCCAGGCCATCACGCGCGCCATCGCCGACCAGGCGCGCACGATCCGCATCCCGGTGCACATGATCGAGACGATCAACAAGCTCGTGCGCGCGCAGCGCCACCTCGTGCAGGTGCTAGGACGCGAGCCGACGCCCGAGGAGATCGCGGACAAGATGCAGCTTCCGCTCGAGAAGGTGCGGACGGTGCTCAAGATCGCGAAGGAGCCGATCAGCCTGGAGACGCCGGTCGGGGAGGACGAGGACTCGAGCCTCTCGGACTTCATCGAGGACAAGGGAGCCGTGAACCCGCAGGACGCGGTCGTGGAGCGCAGTCTCGCGGACCAGACCCGCTCCGTCCTCGCGACGTTGACGCCGCGCGAGGAGAAGGTCCTGAAGATGCGGTTCGGCATCGACGAGCACTCGAACCGAACGCTCGAGGAAGTGGGCCAGGACTTCGAGGTGACGCGCGAGCGCATCCGCCAGATCGAGGCGAAGGCGCTGCGCAAGCTGCGCCACCCGAGCCGGAGCCGGCTGCTGAAGAGCTTCGTCGAGTAGCGCCGTAGGAGAGGGTCAGACCCCGTCTGGGAACGTCCCCGGGACCGCATCGAGCCGCCGGGGCGTGCCCTGCGCGCCACGCGCCGGCGCGACGAGCAGCGCATCGAGATCGATCTCCTCCTGCGCGCGGCGGCGCAGGCGCTCGCCGAGCTCCGCGGCGCGCTCGGCGAGGATCTCGTTCTCGACGAGCTCGGCGAGCGCCTCGGCGAGGCGCTCCGCCGTGAGCTCGCGCCGGGGGACGGGCGGCGGCCCGAGGCCGAGCGCGCGCGTGCGCGCCGCCCAGTAGAACTGGTCCAGGACGTGAGGGACGACGAGCTGGGGCGCGCCGGCGCGCGCGGCCGTCGCCGTCGTCCCGGCGCCGCCGTGGTGCACGACCGCCGCCACGCGCCGGAAGAGCGCCGCGTGCGACACCGGCTCGGTCACGAAGACGTCGTCGCCGAGCGGGCCTTCGCCGAGCCCGGCCCAGCCGCGGTCGATCACGGCGCGCAGGCCGCGCGCGCGCACTGCGTCGAGGACGCGGCGCGTCGTCTCGCCGGGCCTCGGGTCGGGCATGCTGCCGAAGCCGACGTAGACGGGCGGCGGGCCCGCGTCGAGGAACCCCTCGAGCTTCGCGGGAAGCGGCTCCGGCGCGAAGGGATGGAGGCACGGCACCTGGTCGAGCGGCCAGGGCGCGTCGGCGGGCGCTTCGGCGAGCTCGCGGTCGACCGCCAGCAGCGGGCGCGCGCCGAAGAGGTGCCGGGCGACGTCCGCGATCGGACGCAGGCCGAGCCGGCGCCGGTGGCGGTCGACGAGGCGGCCGGGCCCCGCGCGCACCGCCGCGGCGGTCGCGCGCCAGGCAATCCGGTTCGCGCGCGGGGTGCCGGGCTGGCGCGCGAGGAAGATCGGCGCGTGCTCCGCGGACGGCACGATCCCCGGGCAGTAAGCCACGTAGCGGTAGGGAATGCGCAGCCACTCGGCGACCGAGGGCGCGGCGAGCTGGACGCCCGCGCCGACGAGGAGGTCGGCCTCCGGGGCCACCTCGGAGAGCGCGAAGAACCACGCGGTCACGTTGTCGCGCATGTAGCGCCACGAGGCGCGCACGAGCGCGAGCGGGCCCGCGTGGATGGCGCCCGCCTCCGCGCCGAGGTAGGCGCGGATCGAGCCGCCCACGGGGCGGAACTCGAGCCCGCGCGCGCGCGCGTCGGCCTCGAAGTCGGGCGACGCGCACAGGCGCACCGCGTGCCCGGCTTCGCGCAAACGGACGCCCAGCGCGAGCAGCGGATGCACGTCGCCGCGCGTCCCTTCCGGCGCGAGGACGATCCGCATCGAGGCCTCCGGGGGCGCGGCCGCGACCCCACCGCGACCGGCCGGCGCGGCGCGCCGGCGCCGGACGGATCGTCGTGCCCGGGGCAAAGCTTGATGGGGGCGGGCGCGCTCCGCGGCGGCGGCCGGCACGGCGGGCGGGCCACGCCGGGGCCGCGCCCTTCGGCCGAGAGGCCGCGTCGCCCTAGTGGTGGAACAGGCGCAGCTTCGTGTGGACCAGCGTCATGCCGTACTCGCGGCAGGCGGCCTCCACCTCGTCGTCGCGCGTCGAGCCGCCGGGCTCGGCGACGAAGCGGACGCCGTGGCGCTGCGCGTGGTCGATGTTGTCGCGGAACGGGACGAATCCGTCCGAGACGAGGCTCACGCCGTCGAGGCGCGCGAGCCAGTCGCGCCGCTCGGCGTCCGTGAGCGGCTCGAGCGGCCCGTCGAGGGCCGCGCGCAGGGCGTCCTCCTCGGCGCGCGTCCAGTCGCCTTCGATGTAGCGGACGCGCCAGTTCACGCGGTCCTGCCGCTTGACGCCCTTCTTGAAGGCGAGGCCGAGCACCTTCGGGTGGCGTCGCAGGTGCCAGAGGTCGGCCTTCGCGCCCGCGAGCTTCGTGCAGTCGACGCGCGACTGCTGCCCCGCGCCGATTCCGATCATCTGTCCGCCGAGCGCGTAGCCGACGGAGTTGGACTGGGTGTACTTGAGGGCGACCAGCCCGAGCAGGAGGTCGCGAATCGCGTCCGGCGTGAGGGCGCCGCAGACGACCTCGCGCAGGTCGCGCTCCGTCACGGCGTGCGCGTTGCGCTCCTGCACGAGGCGGACGCCGAAGAGCTCGCGCCGCTCGAGCGCGGGCGGCTCGAAGTCCGCGTCCGCGCGGATCACGATGAAGTCGCCGCCCTTCTTCGCGCGCAGGATCGCGAGCGCAGCGGGCTCGTAGCCGGGAGCCACGATCCCGTCGGACACGACGCCCTTCAAGAACCGCGCGGTCGCCTCGTCCACCCTCTCCGAGAGCGCCGCGAAGTCGCCGAAGGAGCACTTCGGATCGGCGCCGCGCGCGCGCACGTAGGCGAGCGCGGCGGGCGTGAGCGCCTCGCCTTCCACCTCGTAGGCGCGGGCGAGGTCGGGCTCCAGCGGCACCGCGAGCGCCGCGCCGGCGGGCGAGACGTGCTTGAACGACGCCGCTGCGGGCAGCCCCGTCGCCGCGCGCGCCTCGCGCACGAGCTGCCAGGCGTTCAGCGCGTCGAGCAGGTTGATGTAGGAGGGCCGCCCGTTCAGGAGCTCGATCGGGAGCTCGCCCGCGACCGCCTCGATGCGGGCTTCGCCCTGGTGGGGGTTGATGCCGTACTTGAGCTTCATCGCCTTCCCGCCGCGCGAGCGCGGCTGCGAGGGGTTGGAGCGCTACGCGAGGTCGGGCGGCGTCACCTTCTCGAGCCAGCCCGCGAGATCGCCGCCGTACCCGACGTCGCGCTGGCGCGCGCGCACTCGCTCGCGGATCGCGGCCACGCGCTCCGGAGGAAGCGGCGCGCACGGCTCGATCGCAGCCGCGATCGCGTCGGCGCGCGCGCGCGCGGCCTCGCGCGCCGGAGCGAGCAGCGCTTCCTCGCCCGCGTGGCCGTCGTCGCCGAGCCCGAGAAAGCCCTCGATCGCGTCGGCCGTGACGCGCGCCGCGTGCTTCCTCGACGCCACGATGTTGCCCTTCCCGGTGACGACGTTCCCGACCGCGAAGACCGTCGGGTACGCGGCGAGCCGGCCGGTGTCCCAATCGGTGAACGCGAAGAGCTCCCCCTTGCACTCGACGCCGGGGATCGGCTCCGGGATGCTCCCGATCGAGCTCACGACGCAGCTCCCGCGCCGCTCGAACGTCTCGTCCGTCGGGACCACCTTCGAGCCCTCGATGCGCGTGCGGCGGAAGCGCAGGCCCACGAGGCGGTCGCCCTCGGCGATCGCGGCGTCGGGCGCGGCGCACGGCTCGAAGCGGAAGAGATACTTCTCCATGGCCTTCTCGAGGACGCGCGCGCGCGCCTTCTTCACCTTCTCGAGGCGCTCCGGCGAGGCGTCCTCCGGCGGCTCCACGAGCGGCATGTCCTCGACGCGGCGGCGGTAGAAGAGCGTGCAGCCGGCGAGCCCCAGGTCGTCGAAACGGAGCCCGTGCGCCGCGAGCACCTTCGGGATCCCCTTCACCTCGAGCTCGATCGTGGGGACGGAGATCCCGCGCGCGGCGAGCCGCGCGCGCGTCGTCTCGAGCATGAGCACCTTCACGACGTCGATCGACGCGAGCCCGCCGCCGACGACGAGCGCGTCGTCCTCGGGCTCGAAGCGGGGGCCGTCGTAGCCGGCCTCGTCGGCGTGATTGAACCAGACGATGAACGGGTTCTGGTAGACGAGCCCGCGGCCGACGAAGCGCTCGGCGCCCTCGATCGGGAGCGGCCGGTCGCGCCAGGCGCCGCACGCGAGGACCACGGCCGAAAAGCCCCACTCCCGGCAGAGCGAAGCGAAGTCGACGTCGCGGCCGACCTTCGTGCACGGCACGAAGTGGACGCCCGGCGTCGAGAGCTTCTCGACGATCGCCTCGTATTCCTTGCGCCGGAGCGCGGCGTGCCAGCGCGGGAGGCCGTCCTCGATCTTCCCGTACGGGCGCGGGTTCTGCTCGAAGACCGCGACCGAGGCGCCGCGCTCGGCGAGCCGGCCCGCCGTCTCGGCCCCCGCGGTGGCGCCCCCGACGATGGCGACGAAGTGCCGGGCTCCCTCCATCCGGGCGGATGATCGCAACCCCCCCCGGACCGTGCGAGTCGACGCCCCGGCGGGGTCGGGCGGCGTCTAGTGTGCGATCCAACGCCGTCCGGGCCGCCCTCGCGTCCGCCTCGAGGGCCGCTTTCCCGAGCGCGACCGTCGCGCTGCTTTCGCGTCGCGCCACGCCGACCGGCATCGCCGGAGCAGCTCCGGCCGCAACCGGCCGTGGGGCGCTCGCCCCATGCGGTAGTTTCTCCGGCCGCGCATCCGACCGGCGCCCCGGCCGCTCAAAGCCGGGAGCCGACTGCCGATGGGCGGGGGAGGGGGCCCCGCGTCGTCGCGGCGCGTGCCTGCCCCCCTGGGGGTCGCGTTGCAGGCGAGCCGGCGAGGATGGATCGCGGTGGCGCTCTGCGCGCTGGGAGTCGCCTCCAGCGCGGCGCCCGAGCGCGCCGGCGGGCAGCCGCCCCTCGCCGAGTGCCGCGAGCTCGACGCCCAGATGTGCGTCGCGCAGTCGCCTCCGCCGGACGAGGTCGGGCGCGGGGTCGCGAGCGGGGCGCTCGCGCTCGTGCCGTGGGCGACCTCCACGCCGCTCGCCCCCCGGAAGGCGGCCTGGGAGAGGGCGGTGGGCGGGGGCGAGGAGGCGCGCCGGCGCATCCGCGCGCGGCTCGCGGGCTGGCCGACCACGCTCCTCGCCGACCGCGCGGCGCTGCCCGCCGACGACCGCGCGTTCCTGCTGCGCGTCGCGTACGACACCTGGCTCGGTCTCTCGGCGTTCCGCGACCGCGTCCACGGCCTCCCCGTCGACCACGTGCGGTTCCACGGGAGCGTCGACCCCGAGACCGCCGAGGTGGGCGACTACGCGAGCATCAGCTCCGTCGGCCTCTACCTCGCGGCGATCGTGGGCGCGCACGAGCTCGGCTTCATCGGCCACGAGGAGGCGCAGGAGCGCGTGCGCCAGATCCTCGACACGCTCCAGCGGCTCGAGACCTGGCGCGGCATTTTCTTCAACTTCTACGATACGACGACGCTCGAGCGGACGAGCCAGCTCCTCAGCTTCGTCGACTCCGCGTGGCTCACCGCGGGCCTCATGGTCGTGCGCAGCACCTTCCCGGACCTGCGCGAAGCGGCGGCCGAGCTGATCACGCAGCGAAACTACGGCTTCTTCTACGATCGCTCGACGCAGCAGATGTCGCACGGCTACTTCGTCGACGACCGCGTTCCGGCGCCCTACCACTACACGACGTTCTACACGGAGGCGCGGCTCGGAAGCCTCATCGCCATCGGAAAGGGCGACGTCCCGGTCGAGCACTGGTACCGGATGGCGCGCACCTTCCCGCCCGACGACTCGCGCCAGTGGCAGCCGCCGATCGGGCGGCGCAAGAAGACCGTGCGCGGGATCGAGTTCGAGGGCGGCTGGTACGAGTGGCGCGGCGTGCGCTACGTGCCGAGCTGGGGCGGCAGCATGTTCGAGGCCATGATGCCGACGCTCGTCGTCGACGAGCGCCGGCTCGCGCCGCGCAGCCTGGGGCGGAACGGCGAGGCGCACGTCGAGATCCAGCGCCGCGTCGCGCTCGAGGAGCTCGGCCTCCCCGTGTGGGGGATGTCGCCCGCCGCCTCCCCCACGCCCAACGGCTACGGCGAGTACGGCGTGCGCGTGCTGGGCGTCTCGGGCTACCCGCAGACGGTGGTCACGCCCCACGCGGCGGCCCTCGCGCTCGAGTTCGACCCGCAGGCCGCCACGGCGAACCTGCGCCGGCTGGTCGAGATCTACCCGATCTACGGCGAGTACGGCTTCTACGACTCGGTCGACCCGCGCAGCGGCCAGGTGGGCGAGGTCTACCTGGCGCTCGACCAGTCCATGCTGTTCCTGGCCCTCGTGAACCATCTGAGCGACGGTGTGATCCAGGAGCGCTTCGCGGCCGACCCCATCGCCGCGCGGGCGCTCACGATCCTCCGCGACGAGGACTTCTTCGACTGAGAGGGCCATGGCCAGCGTCGCCTTCGAGCACGTCGACAAGGTGTTCCCGGGCGGCGTGGCGGCGCTCAGCGATCTCTCGCTCGAGGTCGCGGACGGCGAGCTCCTCGCGATCGTCGGGCCGTCGGGCTGCGGGAAGTCGACGGTGCTGCGCCTCCTCGCGGGGCTCGACGTCCCGACGCGCGGGGCGATCCGGCTCGATGGGCGTATCGTGAACGAGCTGCCGCCGCAGGCCCGCAACGTCGCGATGGTGTTCCAGGACTACGCGCTCTACCCGAACCGCACGGTGCGCGGGAACCTCGCGTTCCCGCTCGAGATGCGCCGGCTGCCGCGCGCGGAGGTGGCGCGGCGGGTGGAGGCCGCGGCGGATCTCCTGGAGCTGCGGCCCGTCCTCGACCGCCTCCCGCGCGAGCTCTCGGGCGGGCAGCGCCAGCGCGTCGCGATGGGGCGCGCGCTCGTGCGCGAGCCCGCGGCGTTCCTCCTCGACGAGCCGCTCTCGAACCTCGATGCGAAGCTGCGCGTGCAGGTGCGGGCCGAGATCGTCGAGCTCCGCCGCCGCACGCGCACGACGATGCTGTACGTGACGCACGACCAAGTGGAGGCCATGACGCTCGGGGACCGCGTCGCGGTGCTCCATCAGGGACGCCTCCAGCAGGTCGCGCCGCCGCGCGCGCTCTACGACCGTCCGGCGAGCGCGTTCGTCGCCGGCTTCCTCGGCAGCCCGCCGATGAACCTCCTCCCCGCGCGGCTCGGGGGCGACGGCGCCTCGCTCGACGTCGAAGGCGCCCGCGTCGCGCTGCCTCCCGCGCTCGCGGCGGCGGCGCGCGCGACGGGCGGCGACGGCCTCACGCTCGGCGTCCGCCCCGAGGCGCTCGCGCTCGCGCCCGCGGGCGCCGGCGCCGAGGCGCTCCTCGCGCGCGTCGAGCACGTCGAGTACCTCGGGCACGAGAGCCTCCTGCACCTCGCCCTCGGCGCGTCCCGCCTCGTCGCGCGCCTGGCCCCGGCGCGCCCCTTCGCGCCGGGCGAGCGCGTCCCCCTCCACGTGCCCTCCGCCGCCGTTCACCTCTTCGCGAAGGACGGCGCGGCGCTCGCGGGAGGGGACGCTCCACCCCGCTGACGCGCGGTCCCTCGCCCCGGTGGTCCCGCGGCGGGCTCGTCAGGCGCCGCCGTCGTCGCGGCGCAGCGCGGGGAGGAGGCGCGCGAGGAGGGCGGCGGCGCGGGCGGGAGCGGCGTCGGGGCCGCGGCGCGCGGCGAGCGCGTTGCAGAGCGCGCCGAACGTCGTGCCCGCGCGCGCGGCGTCGAGGAATGCCGCTTCGTCGGCGTCGACGCGGAGCCAGCGGACGGCGTCGCCCTCGCGGTAGACGCAGACCCGTGTGGGCGCGGGGGTGAAGCCCTCGGGCGGGAGCGGCTCGCCGCGCTCGGCGGCGCCGCGCAGGCGGTCGACGGGCCAGCCGAAGCCGAGGAGCGACGCCGAGGCCCGCAGGCGGAGCGGGAGCGCCGCCCACGCGGCGGGCGCGAGCGCGGCGAGCTCCGCTCGCGCGAGGGGCTCGTCGTCCGGCGCGTCGAAGGCGTCGACGATCGCGCGCTCGAGCGCCGCGAGCTCGGCCGCGTACGGCCAGCGCGCGCGGAAGGGCGCCGCGCCCTCTGCGCCGGCGAGGAACGCGGGCAGGCGGTCGCCGGCGTGGCGCAGGGAGGCGTGGCGCGGCGGGCACGCGAGGAGGTACGCGGTCGCGAGGTCGTGGAAGGCCGGGGCGCCGAGCGCGGCGGCGAGCGCGGGATGGTCCTCGCGCAGCGCGCCCGCGATCCGGTGGAAGTACGCGTTCGCGTAGACCTCGAGCCGCTCGGCGGCCGGCACGCGCGCGTCCCCCGCGAGGAGCGCTTCGAGCGCAGCGCCGGCGCCCGGTCCCTCCTCCGCGAGCGCGGCGCGGACCCCCTCCGGCGCGGCGAGGAGCGCCCAGAGGCGCCGCTGCGCCGCGTCCAGCGCAGCGGGGACGGGTGCGCGCTCGGGGTCGGGACGGGCGCCGCGCGGAGGGGCGGGCGGGGGCGGCCGCTCCTCCGGGGCGCCACCCCGCCCGTCTCGCTCGCGCAGCGCGCTCTCGAGCACCGCGCGCACGCGAAGGGCCTCCGCCTCGAGCGCGTCCCAGGGCGGCAGCCGGTCGTCCCACTCGAGGAGCGTCGAGACCGCTCCCATGCGCCGGATCGCGCGCGCGTAGAGCGCGAGCACCTCGTCGCACACGGGGTGGTCGTGCGTGTCGATCCGGAGCGGGCCGTCCTGCGAGTGCCCGGCCAGATGGATCTCGAAGACGCGCGCCGCCGGGATCGCGTCGACGTACGCGGCCGCGTCGAAGCCGTGGTTGCAGGCGTTGACCCAGACGTTGTTCACGTCGAGCAGCAGCCCGCAGTCCGCGGCCTCCGCGAGCGCCGCGAGGAACTCCCACTCGGGCATCTCGTCGTCCGCGAAGCGCACGTACGAAGAGACGTTCTCGAGCGCGAGGCGCCGGCCGAGCCGGTCCTGGACGCGCACGACGCGTGCCGCGACGTGGCGCAGCGCCGCTTCCGTGTGGGGGAGCGGCAGAAGGTCGTGCGACGTCCGCCCGCGCACGCCGTTCCAGCACAGGTGCTCGGAGATCCAGGGCGCCTCGATGCGTCGCGCGAGCGCGCCGAGCGCGTCGACGTGCGGGAGGTCGAGCGGATCCGCGGAGCCGAGATTCAACGAGACGCCGTGCAGGACGAGCGGCGCCACGGCGCGCACGTCCTCCACGATCCGCCGCGGGCGCCCGCCCGGGACGAGGTGGTTCTCGGCGATCGCCTCGAAGAAGTCGACGCGGAGCGCGCCGCGCGCGCCCCGCCCCAGCACGTCCGCCTGGTGCGCGGGGCGCAGCCCCACGCCGACGCCGAGGTACGGCGCCTCCGGCGGGCGCGAGCTCAGCCCTCCTTCTCCTTCTCCATGCGCGCCTTGGCGGCCTCGCACTCGGCCTTCGTCAGGGTGAGGAAGCCCTTGCCCTTGCAGGCGTTCTGCCCGGCGCAGCCGTTGGAGGCCGTCGAGCAGTCGCTCTGCCCCTTGCACGCGTTCACGCCTTCGCACTTTACCTTCGCCTCGCCCGCCTCCTCGGCGGCGAAGGCGGGGCCCGCCTCGCCGGCCAGGAACAGCGCGCCGGCGGCGGCGGCCAGGATCGCAGTCCTTCCCTTCACGACCTTCACGGCTCCTCCTCTCCGCGCGGAGCGTCCCGCGCGCGGGCCGCACGGCGGCCGCATGGAAGCCTAGCCCGACGAGGGAAGAGCGCGTCGCGCGCACCGCCCGGGCGCGGCTCGCCCCGGGGGCATTTCGGCGACGGCGGCGCACCCGGCCCTGCACGACGCCGCGCAACGGGGTGCTCTGGCACGGTACGTGCTTCGCTGAGCGGCGGACACCCCCGCGCAGCGGGAGAGGAGGCCTCATGGCGGCACGGAAGAAAGGATCGCGCAAGAACACGTCGGCGAGCCCGCGCGGCTCCCGCAAGGGCACGCGCAGCACGCCGCGGCGGACGAGCGTCCGCAAGGCGGCGGCGGGCCGCATGCGGGAGGCGCTGGCGCGCGTGCAGGCGCTGCCGCCGCAGGTGCGACAGGTGCAGCGGCGCCTGCGCATCCTCGTGCGCCGCCTCGAACGCGAGATCGAGCGCGCCCAGGCGCGCTACCGCGGGCAGCTCGCCAAGCTGCTGCGCGACGCGACGAACGAGCTCGAGCGCCTCGAGTCCCAGGGCGAGCGCAACTGGACGCGCATCGACGCGCGCGTCCGCACGCGCCTCGTGGACCTGCTGCGCCGGCTCGAGCGGACGCTCGAGCAGCCGCGAGGCCGCGCCGGACAGAAGGCCGCGCGTCAGGCCGTGCGCCGCGCCAATCGCGCGCTGCGCGGCGTCGCGGAGACCGTCTCGCCCTAAGCCCTGCGAACGGCGGAACCGCGATCGGCTCGACGAAGCGGGCGCGCCGCTCGGCGGAGCGGCGCGCGCGGACGCGTCGCGTCCGCGGGACGCCGCGTGCGGCGCGCACGCCGCGGCTCCGCGGCGGGCGCCGCCGGCGGCGCCTATCGTCTCGCCGTGGCGCTCGGCGAGAAGGCGATCGCGCGCGCTCTCGCGCGCGCGCCGGTGGCGCGCCTCGCGACGCTCGACTCGGGCGGCGCGCCGCGCCTCGTGCCGGTCGTGTTCGTGCACGTGGCAGGGGCGCTCTGGTCGCCGGTCGACGCGAAGCCGAAGCGCCGGGCGGCGCTCGGGCGCCTCGAACGGCTCGCGCGCGACCCGCGCGCGGCCGCGCTCGTCGATCACTACGAGCGCGACTGGACCCGGCTCTGGTGGATCGAGCTCCTCGGCCGGGGCGCGGTCGTGCGCGCCGACGCGCCGGAGCGCGACCCCGCGCTCGCCGCGGTCGTCGCCGCCCTGCGCGAGAAGTACCCGCAGTACGCGCGCGACGAGAACGCGCTCTTCCTCGGGACGCCGACCCTGATCCGCCTCGACGTCGACCGCATCCGCACCTGGTCCGCGTCCGCCGTCTGACGACGAGCCGATCCGCACGCGGCTCGGACGCTCGGGGCCGCGTCCGACCGTGGGCCCATCAACCCTCGTCGTTCCCGGGCTCGCCGCCGGCCTCCCCCCGCCGGCGTCCGGTGCGCGCGCGAAGAGGCTGCGCAGCGCGACGCGGCGGCCGCGCCCGCCGCCTCGGCTTTGCGCGAGCGCGGCGAGGCGGCCCTCGAACGGGCCGATCTCCCAGCACGCGTCCGCGGGCAGCGCCTCGACGGGAAGCCCCCCGGGCGCGTTGAGCGGGCAGACGTCGCGCCGCTCCACGACGGGCCCGCTCTCGCCCTCCTCTTCGAGCCAGCGCAGCGGGAGGCCCTGCGTGCGGCACACGTAGGGCCGCTCGGCGTAAATGCGGCACGCGCCCTCCGCGTCGAGGAAGGCGCAGGCGCCGGGCGCATGGGGCGCGGCGCCGGCGAGGAGCGCGCCGTGCGCGCGGCGGATGCGCTCGGCCTCCACGTCGTAGACGGTGAGGCCGTCGACGCAGCAGCCCGCGCAGCCGCGCCGGCAGCGCAGTCGCGCACCGTGCCGCGCCGCGAGCGCGCCGGCGGCGCGGTCCACCTCGTCGTGGAGCCGGCGGAGTGCCTCCTGCGCCTCGTCGCGCGTCACGGCGCGGCCTGCGCGCGCTCGCCGCCCGGCGCCGCGCGCTCGAAGCGCAGCTCGAGCGCGGCCGGCGGCGCGGGGACGCGGAGCGGCGCGGAGGGGTCGAGCGGCCGGCCGTCGGCGCTCGCCCCGACGAGCGCGCCGCCGAGGGGCGCCGCGACCTCGATCCCGCCCGGCGGCGCCGCGCGCCCGCCGAGCCGCACGAGGACGCGCTCTGCGTCCGCGACGAGCTCGAGGTCGAGCGGGCCCCACCAGGTGGGAAGCCCCGCCGCCCGGAGCGGCGCGCCCCCTGCGAGCCACGCCCACGGGACGCCGGCCGCGACGACGAGCCGCTCGTCGGCCTCGCGCTCGTACACCAGCATGGATCGCACCGCGTGCAGGAACGTCGAGCCGATCCAGCCGTGCGGGAGGTCGCCGAGGAAGAGCGGCGCGCGCGGGTCGCGCCACACGATCTCGGGCCACTGCTGCCAGCCGCGCGGGCGGCGGTCGTCGAGCGCGAGGCGAAGCAGCGCCTCCGCGCGGTCGCGCCGGCCCAGCCTCACGAAGGCGTCCGCGATGCGCAGCTCGTACGGCGCCCAGGCCTCGCGCGCGAGCTCGCCGCGGACGCGCGCGTCGAGCTCCTCGGCGTAGTCGTCGAACGTGCGCGCGTGGGCGGGCTGCGGCAGCGCGTCCGCCGCGCCGCCCGTCGCGAGCCAGACCGCCGTCGCGGTGGGGTCGAAGTCGCCGAGGTCGGCCGAGGCGGGAAGGTGCGCGAGGCCGAAGTGGTCCATCGTGGCGCGGTACGAGGCGCGGAGATCGCGCTGGAACGTGGCGCGCAGCGCCTCGAAGCCCTCCGCGCGCTCCTCGTCGCCGAGCGCGCGCGCGAGGAAGGCGGCGTCGGCGAAGCCGCGCAGGGCGAAGAGCGCGTCCCAGTACGAATGCACCGGCCGCTTCGCGTAGCCCTCGTGGCTGATCGACTCGGGCAGGATCCCGTAGAAGCGCCGCTGCGCGGGCGCGCGGAAGGCCTCCGCCGTGCGCTCCCGGCGCAGGGCGTCGAGGTGACCGACCGCCGCCACGACCGCCGGCCAGAGCGCGCGCGTGAACGACTCGTCGCGCGCGAAGCGGTAGTGGAGGGCGACGGCGTGGATCAGCTCGCCGTCGGCGTCGTGCTCGGGGGTCGGGTCCGCGCCGCGGGCGTCGATGCAGCAGGGCACCTTGCCGCCCTCCATCTGGTGCGGCGCGTACCAGGCGAGGAAGGCGCGCACGGCGTCCTCGTGCCCGAAGCCGAGGAGGGCGGACGAGGTGAGCGCGCCGTCGCGGATCCACGATCGCTCGTAGTTGCGCGAGCCCGGCTGGATGCGCGGCCCGTCGCGGTGCACCTCGATCCAGCCGAGGCTCGCGCGCACCGCCTGCTCGACGTCGCGCGCCGCCGGCGGGAACGCGAGCGCGACGCGCCCGAGCGCCGCGCGCCACACCTCGACGGCGCCCCGGCGCAGCGCCTCGACCCGCGCCGCGCCGGCCTCGCCCGCGGGTCCGGCCGGCCCGGGCGCGTCGTAGAAGGGCACCTCGACGTGCACCTCGCGCGCGGCGCCGGGGGCGAGCTCGAACGCGTAGCGCAGCGCCGCGCTCGCGTGGCCGTCGGCGTCGCGGGCGAAGGCGCGCACCGGGAGGCGCCCGGCGGCGAGCGCGTCGGCGAGGGTCGCGTCGCCGCGGCCCGCCGCCCCGAAGCCGTCGGGCGGCGTCACGAGCAGGACGCGCTTTCGGTTCGCGCGCACGAGGCCGCCCTCGAGCCCGATCTCGTAGAGGGGCGCGAATCCCGGCGCGAGGTTCAGCGACTGCCACGCGGGGAGCACCTGGATCGGGCGGATGGCGAGGAGGAGCGCGCCGCGCAGCGTCGCCGCGCCGCGATTCTCGACGCGGTAGCTCGCGAAGAGCGACGTCGCGCCCGGCTCGCCGGACGCGAACGCCCGCACGAGGAGGTCGACGCCCCCGGCGTCCCACGCGACCGACGGAAGCGGGAGCCCTCCGTCCTCGAGCGCGTGCGCGACGCGCGCGTCGGCCCACGTCACGAGCCGCCCCGCGGCGGGCGCGCCGCCGGCGTCCGCGAGCCAGAGGAACGGCTCGAGCGTGAACGCCTCCTTCTCGACCTCGAGCGCGCCGTCCTCGGAGAGCGCCGCCTCGCGCTCGTCGCCGGGCGCGCCGACGACGGTCCAGTAGCTCTGCTCGCCGCGCAGCCAGCGCGGGTAGAGGCCGCGCGCCGCGGCGCGCGCCTCGGCGGCGAGCCGCTCGTTCGGCGCGGCGGGAGGCGGCGTCTCGGGCTCCATCGGGACGGGCTCCGCCGAGGGCGGTGCGGCGCGCTCGACCTCGCCGGGCGCGGCGCCGGCGGCCGCGCCGCGGTCGGGCGCCGCGCGCGTGGACGCGCCCGGCACGAGGGCGTCGGCGGGCGTCTCGGCGCGGGTGGGCGACGCCGTAAGGAGCGCCGTCCGCGCGACCGCGAGCGCGATCCCCGCGGCGAGCGCCGCGCGGGCCCGCCTTCGCGCGCGCCGCGCGGGACCTCGCACGCGCGGTCTCATCGCACGCTCCCCGCAGTGATGCCCTCGAGGTAGTGGCGCTGGAAGAGCGCGAACAGCACGACCACCGGGAGCACCGTGAGCACCGATCCCGCCATCATGAGCTCCACGTCCTGCGCGTGCTCGCCGAGGAGGTTCGCGAGCGCGACGGGCAGCGTCTGGAGGTCCTCGTCGGAGAGCACGATGAGCGGCCAGAGGAAGTCGTTCCAGGCGCCCATGAAGGTGAAGATCGCGAGCGTGACGAGGATGGGCCGGCAGAGCGGGAGCACGACCGACCACCAGATGCGCAGCTCGCCCGCGCCGTCCACGCGCGCGGCGTCGAGCACCGTGTCCGGGATCGAGAGCGCGTACTGGCGCACGAGGAAGATCCCGAAGATGCTCGCGAGCCCGGGCACGAGGACGCCGAGGTAGCTGTTCACGAGCCCCATCTCCTTCAGCATCAGGAAGAGCGGCAGCATCCCCACCTGCCCGGGCACGACGAGGGCCGCGAGGAGCGCGCGGAAGAGGCGGTCGCGCCCGCGGAAGCGGAGCTTCGCGAAGGCGTAGCCCGCGAGCGCGTTGAGGAGGAGGCTCACCGCGGTGACCGCCGCGGCGAGGAGCGCGCTGTTCGCGAAGGCGCGCGCGAGCCGGAGCCGCGTGAAGAGCGCGCGGTAGTGCTCGAGCGTCGGGTCCGAGGGGAGGAGCGCGGGCGGGAGCGCGGTCGCCTCGCCGGAGGGCATGAAGGAGACGGAGAGCATCCACAGGAGCGGGGCGAGCGTCCCCGCCGCGAGGGCGCCGAGCGCCGCGTGGAGCAGGACGGAAGCGAGCCGGCGGCGCGCGCGAGCGGCGCCGCCCGCGTGGAGCGCGTCCGCAAGCGCGCGGGCGTCCGTCACGCGCGCGTCTCCGCGGCCGGGCCGCGTAGGAGCCCGGCCGCGCGGGCGGCGAGCGTCGCGGCGAGCACGATCCCGAACAGCACGAACGCGAGGGCCGCCGCCTGCCCGAGGCTCCAGAAGCGAAAGCCCTGCTCGTACATGAGGAGGACCAGGCTGCGCGTCGCGTCGCCCGGGCCGCCCTGCGTCATCACGTAGGGCTCGGCGAAGAGCTGGAGGTGCCCGATCGCCGTCATCACGAGCACGAAGCGGGTCGTCGGGAGGAGGAGCGGAAGCGTCACGTGGCGCAGCTCGTGCCACGCGCCCGCGCCGTCGAGGCGGGCCGCCTCGTAGAGCCGCTCCGGGATCGCCTGGAGCCCGGCCACGAAGATCACCATGTTGAAGCCGAAGCTCTTCCAGACGGCGAGGACGACGAGTGCCGGGAGCGCGAGCGCCGGGTCGCCGAGCCAGTCGAGGGGCTCGATCCCGAGCGCGCCGAGCGCGCGGTTCAGGAGGCCGACGCGCGGGTGGTAGAGGTAGCGCCACACCACGGCGACGGCGACGAGCGTCGTCACGACGGGAAGGAAGAGCGCGGTGCGGAACGCGCCCTTCCAGCGCACGAGGCGGCTCTGGAGGAGGAGCGCGGCGCCGAGGCTGGTCGCGACGGAGAGCGGACCGCCCACCGCGACGAAGAAGAGCGTGTTCCCGAGCGCGGTCCAGAAGACCGGCTCGTGCAGGAGCTCGCGGTAGTTGCGCAGCCCCACGAAGCGCAGCGCCGAGGGATCCGCGAGCGCGTAGATGTCGAAGTCCGTGAGCGAGAGCCCGAGCGCGGCCGCGACGGGGACGAAGAAGAAGAGACCGATCGCGGCGAGCGCGGGCAGGGCGAACCAGACGCCGGCGCTCACCGCGCCCCTCCGGCGGCGGCGTCGCGGCCGCGGGCGAGGAGATGGCGGCGCTTTTCGAGGAGGCGATCGGCCTCGCGGTCGAGGGCCGCGAGCGCGGCGTCGGGCGTCTCGTCGCCGCGCACCGCCGCCTCCGCGTGGCGCGCGATGCGACCCGCGATGCGCTCCCACTCGGGCACGCGCGGCGCGGCGCGCGCGTGCTCGAGCTGCGCGAGGAAGGCGCGCGCCTTGGCGTCGCCGCGCAGCGCGGGGTCGTCCCAGGCGGAGCGCCGCGCGGGAAGATCGCCCGTGAGCCGGTGGAACGCGAGCTGCTGCGGTGGCTCCGCGAGGAACGCCGCGAGCCGCCACGCCTCCTCCTTCCGCGGCGACGCGCGCACGAGCGCGAGGCCCGCCCCGCCCGCGAGCGACACGCCGGGTCGCGCAGAGGACGGTCGGGTCCCGCGGCCCGGGACCCTCTCGACGGCTGCGGAGGGGGAGGAGGCGTCCGGGGCGGGGAGCGGGGCGGTGGACCAGCGCGGCTCGAACGAAGCGGGGAGCCGGCGGCGCAGCTCGCCCACCTGCCAGGGGCCGGAGACGAACGCGGCGAAGAGACCCGCGCCGAAGTCCTGGTGCAGGTTCGCGAGCTGGGCGGCGCCGGTCACGGGCGCGAGGCCCTCGCGGAAGAACGAGAGGTAGAGCTCGAAGGCGGCGCGGAACGCGGGGCTGCGGAAGTCGCCGTAGCGGTCGCCGTCGCGCAGCAGCGTCGCGCCGTGCTGGAGCGCGAGCACCACGGGCAGCTCCCACTCCGTGAGCGGAAGGAGGAGCGGCGGGCGCACGCCGCCTTCAGCCTTCGCGACCCGCGCCAGCGCCTCCTTCAGCGCGCCCCAGGTGCGCGGCGGCTCGGCGACGCCCGCCGCGGAGAGGGCGTCCGCGCGGTAGAAGAGGACCCGCGTGTCGGCGTACCACGGCAGCGCATAGAGCGCGCCGCCGGCGGACGCGGCTTCGAGCGCGGCGGGGAAGAAATCCTCGCGCGGCAGGGCGGGCGCGCCGGCGAGCCGCGCGTCGAGCGGCTCGAGCGCGCCGAGCGCGGCGAGCTCCGGGATCCACGTCGTCCCCACTTGCACGAGGTCGGGGAGCGCCTGCGCGACGAAGGCGGTGAGGAGCTTCTCGTGCGCGGCGCTCCAGGGGATCTGCTGCACCCGCACCCGGACGCCCGGCTCGCGCGCCTCGAACGCGGGAAGGAGCGCGCGCACGGCCTCGCCCTCGCGGCCCATGGCCCAGAGCTCGACCGTGACCGCGCGGGCGGCCTCGTCGCGCGGCGCGCACGAAAGGCCGGCCGCCAGGGCGATGCACGCGGCGAGCGCGGTGCCCCGCCGACGCGCCGCGCGTCCCGCGCCGCGCCCCGCCGCGCCGAGCGCAGTGCGCGGCGCCGAAGGCGGGCTCGGGCTCCGTACGGCGTCGGGCGCGGGCACGGGCGCAGGCTACCCGACGCGAGGTGCCGGCGCGCCGTCGAGGTCGAGCAGCTCCACGCGGTGCGGCGCGACGGGGTGGAGCGGCGAGGGCCCGGAGACGACGAGCGCGCAGCGCCCCGCGACGCCGAGGTCCGCTGCCAGCCGGTGCGCGAACGCGCGCCAGTCGGGCGGCTCCTCCGCGAGCGCGATCGGGTGCACTCCCCACGAGAGCTGGAGCCGCTGGCAGGTCCGCGCCGACGCGCTCAGCGCAGCGAGCCAGACGGGCGGGCGGAAGCGCGCGATGCGCCGCGCGGTGGCGCCGCTGCGCGTCGGGACGAGCGCGATCGCGGGCGCGAGCGCGGAAAGCAGGTCGTCGACCGCGCGCGCGAGGTGCTCGTCGACGTCGCCCGGCGCGGGCGCGCGCCGGAGAGAGGCGCGCGTCTCGGGCGCGGGCCGGGTCTGCTCCGCCTCCCGTGCGATGCGCGCGAGCATCGCCACGGCCTCCACCGGGTAGCGGCCCACGGCGGACTCCCCGGAGAGCATCACGGCGTCCGTGCCGTCGAGGATCGCGTTCGCGACGTCGGTCGCCTCCGCGCGCGTCGGCCGCGGGCTCGCCACCATCGACTCCAGCATCTGCGTCGCCGTGACGACCGGCTTCCCGCGCAGGTTCGCCTCGCGCACGAGGCGCTTCTGCACGTTGGCGATCGACTCGATCGGCATCTCGACCCCGAGATCGCCGCGCGCCACCATGACGCCGTCGGCGGCGTCGAGGATCTCGTGCGCGCGCTGGACCGCGCCCGCGCGCTCGATTTTCGCGACGACGAAGACGCCGCCCGCGCCCGGCGTGCCGTCCGCGCCACCGGCGACGGCGGCGGCGCCCGCCGCCGCCCCTCCGGGCCCGGCCGCCGCACCCGCGCCCGCTCCCGTGAGCTCCGCGGCCGCGCGCCGCAGCGCCGCGACGTCGCCGGCGCGCTCGACGAAGCTCTGCGAGACCATGTCGACGCCCGCGCGCAGCGCGAGCGCGAGCGCCTCGCGGTCGCGCGGGGTGAAGGCCTCGATCCCGAGGTCGACGCCCGGGACGTTGAGGCCCTTGTGCGAGCGCAGCTCGCCGCCCGTCGCGACGCGGCAGTGGACCTCCGCGCCCTCCACGCGCTCCACCTCGAGCGCGACGAGGCCGTCGTTGAGGAAGACCGTGTCGCCCGGCCGCACCACCTGCGGAAGCCGCGGGAAGCTCACCGACACGCGGTCCGCGTCGCCCGGCGCGTCGCCCGGCGCGGCGCTGAGCGTGAAGCGGTCGCCCGCGCGCAGCGCGACGCCCTCCTGCGCGAGCCGTCCGATGCGAAGCTTCGGGCCGGGGAGGTCGGCCAGGAGCGCAAGGCGCCGGCCGACCCGGTGCGCCGCCTCGCGCAGCGCGTCCGCCGCGCGCGCGTGATCCTCGAGGCGCCCGTGCGCGAGGTTGAGGCGCGCGACGTCCATACCCGCCTCGACCAGCCGCTCCATCCGCGCCGGCTCCGCCGACGCCGGCCCGATCGTCGCCACGATCTTCGTCTTGTGGGCCCGCAGCTTCACGAAGGGGACGCTCCACAAACCCCACGAAGGGGACACCCCGCGACGGGGCGCCACGCGTCGCGCCGCGGCCGACTCCGTGCGAGGGTATCGCGCCATGCGCCTCTCCTACCTGCCGCCGCTCATGGTCTACGTGGCCGCCGGCATCTCCGGCATCACCGCCATCGTCGGCACCTTCTTCGTGAAGGAGTACCTCGGCCTCTCGGCCGAGTTCCTGGCCGCGCTCGGCTTCTGGGCGGGGCTGCCGTGGGTGTTGAAGATGCCCCTCGGACACCTCGTCGACCTCGTCTGGGAGTGGAAGGCGGCGCTCGTCTACCTAGGCGCATCGCTCATCGCGGCGAGCCTCCTCGTGATGATCGGCCTCCTCACCGACCCCGCCGCGATGCGCGCCGTGATGCCGGCCGAGGCCTGGTACGTGCTCTCCGCGCTGCTCGGACCCGTCGGCTACGTGCTGCAGGACGTCGTCGCGGACGCGATGACGGTCGAGGCCGTGCCGCGCGTCGACGAGGAGGGGCGCCCGTTCCCCGACGACGCGTGCAAGGCCATGCACACGACGATGCAGACGCTGGGACGCGTCGCCATCATCGGGGGCGGCGTCCTGGTGGGCGCGGCGAACGTGTGGCTGCTCGCGGGCGCCGACGCGCTCCCCGAGGCCGAGAAGATCGCCGTCTACCGGCTCGTCTACGAGCTCGCGCTCCTCATCCCGGTCGCGTCGGTCCTCGGCGTCCTCCTCGCCGGCGCGATCCGCCGGCGCGACGCGCGCCGGCTCGCGGCGCGCGGTCTCGACGCCGAGCGCATCGAGCGCGTGCTGAACCCCCACCCAGGCCGCCCGCCCGTGAACGCGGCGATCCTGCTCGGCGGGCTCGCGTTCGCGCTCGTCTCGCTCGGCGTCGGGCTCGGCGACGTGCCGGCCGGGCAGGAGATCGTCTTCCTCGCGTCGATGGGAATCGTGCTCTTCCTCATGCGCCGCCTCGTCCGCGAGCTCGACCCCGGTGCGCGCGCGACGCTCGTCGGGACGGCCTTCGTGATCTTCGTCTACCGCGCGATCCCGGGGCCCGGCGCCGGCTCGACGTGGTGGATGATCGACGTCCTCGGCTTCGACCCGCAGTTCCTGGCGCAGCTCTCCCTGATCGGGAGCACGCTCACCCTCGCCGGGCTGTTCCTCTTCCGCCGCTTCATGGCCGAGCGCTCGATCCTCGTCGTCGTCGCGGTGCTGACGATCGCGTACACGGTGCTCGCGCTCCCGATCGTCGGGATGTACTACGGGCTCCACGAGTGGACCGCCGCGCGCACGGGGGGCGTCGTCGACGCCCGCTTCATCGCGCTCGTCGACACGGCGCTCGAGTCCCCGCTCGGCCAGATCGCGATGGTGCCGATGCTCGCCTGGATCGCGCGCAGCGCACCCGAGCGGCTGAAGGCCACGTACTTCGCGGTGATGGCGTCCTTCACGAACCTCGCCCTCTCCGCGAGCCAACTCGGCACGAAGTACCTGAACCAGGTGTTCCTCGTGACGCGCGAGGTGCGCGACCCGACCGGGGTCGTCACCGTCCCGGCCGACTACTCCGAGCTCGGCGCGCTGCTCGTCGCGTCGACGGCGCTCGCCTTCGCGCTCCCCTTCCTCGCGATCGCCCTCGTCCGCCTCACCCGCCTCGGCAGCGAGTAACGAAGAGCGCCGCTCCACTCACCTCGGGCCGGCGTCCAGCGCGTCTGCGAGGGCCCGCAGGTGGGCGGCCCCGTCGCCTCGGTAGGCGGCGCCGTGCATGCAGGCGAGCAGGCGCGGCTCGAAGGCGGCCAGGCGCTCGAGCGCGGGCCGCGTGCCGGGGCCGCGCGCGAAGTAGTCCATCGAGGCGCGCATGGTCTCGCTCGGGCCGAGGATCTCGGACTCCGTGACGGGCGGGTGCCTAGCGCCCGCCTGCGTGAAGAGGTCGCCGCACAGGAGGGTCCGCGTGGCGAGCTCGCCGAGGTAGCCGCATTCCCAGCCGTGCGGCACGTGGGGCGCGTCGAACCAGCGCACGCTGCGGCGCCCGAGCGGGAGCACGTCGCCGTCGGCGAGCACGCGGGGGGCGCGCTCCGTCGCGTCCTCGGCGTACACCATTCCCGCCACGCGGCTGCACACCGGCGCGGCGTGCGGCGCGGCGTCGAGCCACTCGCGCAGGGAGCCGCACTCGTCGCCCTCCACGTGCGAGAACGCGATCCAGCGCAGCCGCGCGGGCGGCAGCACGGTCGCCACGGCGTCCCGCACGAGCGGGAAGCTCCGGCGCGGCCCGGTGTGGAAGAGGAGCGGCTCCTCGTCTGCGACGAGGAACTGGTTGAAGGTGAACCCGCCCGGCGCCTCGGGCACGGGAACGCTCACGCGGTAGATGCCGTCCTCGATCTCGTCGATCCGCGTTCCCGACTCGGCGTGGGTGATGGGCATGGGCTCCTCCGGGCGGGCGCCGCGGCGCCGCCGGGCTCTCGTTCGCAAGACCGGGGAGCGTACCGCGGCCCGCGCGGCGCGGGGCGGCCCGGCGTCGCGGGCGGGCGGCGGACGGCCGTCACGGCGGCGACGCCGCGGCGCGAGGAGTGTCCCCTTCGTCAGGCAAGTGGAACGTCCCCTCAGTGCACCTCGGCGCGGGCGAAGGCGGGGGTGGTGTCGCGGTCGTACGGGAAGGGGGTGGTCGGGAGGGCGGCCAGCAGCGCGCGCACGAAGGCGTCTTGGCGGCGGCGCGCGGGCTCCACGGGGACGCCTCGGTTCAGGATCGCAAAGTAGACGAGGCCGCTTGCGGTCCGCACCGCGCCGGCGAGGGCGCACGCGCCGTAGGAGCCGTACGTGCCGGTCTTCGCGGCGACGTGCCCGAGCTCGCCGGGGCCGTCGAGGCGGTGGCGCAGCGTGCCCTCGTCGACGCCGGCCACGGGGAGGACGGCCTCGAGCCCTTGTCCATGGCGCGCGAGCTCCTCCTGCAGGGCGCGCAGCAGCGCGACGGCCGCGCGCGGCGAGATGCGGTTCGCGGGATGCGCGCCCGCGCCGTCGCCGAGGACGATCTCCGCGCGCAGCGCCGGCGGCACGCTCTCGCGCGCGAGGCGCTGCACGGCCTCGAGACCGCCCGCCGCGTCCGCGAGCGGCGCGAAGATGTTGTTGGAGTAGCCGTTCAGTGCCTTCACGAGCGGGACGAGGGGCTGCGAGCGGTGGACGAGGAGGGTGCGCGGGTCGGGCCCGGCATGCGGGTCCGTGGAGGCGCGCGGCGCGCCCGGCGCCGCGTCGCCGTCTCCGGCCGCACGGGCGAACGCGATCCCCGGAACGCGCGCGCTCCCGCCCTCGCGCGCCCGCACCGCGTCCCAGGCCCTCGGGGCGACGCGCCCCTCGAGGGCCGCACGGAGGCGCGCCGCGGCGCCGTCTCGCTTCCAGTTGAAGAGCAGCGGCCCGCGCGCGACGAGCGTCCCCGCCACGCGGCTCACCCCCGCCTCGCGCAGCGCGAGGAGGACGAGGAGCGCGTTCTCGTCCACGAGGAACGGGTCGCCCGACGCCTCGACGAGGAGGTCGCCGCGCAGGACGCCGCCCTCGAGGGGCCCCGTCGCCGCGAACCGCGTCTCGAAGCGGTGGTCCGGTCCGAGCGCGCGCAGGAGCGCGAGCGTCGTCGGGATCTTCGAGACCGACGCCGGGTGGACCGGCCGCGCCGCCGCCTGCGAGACGAGGACCGTCCCGTCCTCCGCCTCGACGTGGACGCCCTGGTCTTCGCCCACGAGGGCGCGCGCGCGCTCGCCGAGCTCACCGGCGAGCGCGGAGAGCGTGGGGTCGCCGGCGCGCGGCGCACCGACCCCGGCGCGCGCGCCGGCGTCCGCGGGGAAGGACGCGGCCTCCCCGGCCCGCGCCGCGGAATCCTCGGCGCGGGGCGCCGCGTCCTCCGCGCGCGCCGCGAAGGCCTCGAGCGCGAGCGCCGCCGCGATCCCGAGCGCGGCGCGCCGCCGCGTCGAGCGCCGCGCGCCGCGCTCGCTTCGGGCGCCGCGCTCCGCGCCGCCGCCGCCCGCCCCTTCGCCGGCCTCCCCCGCGCGCGCCCGCTCAGTCCGCGATCGCGCCATACACGAGCGCGCGGAGCTGCCCGCGGAAGTCGAACGTGCGCGACGGGAAGAGCTGCGTCATGAAGACGACGATCAAATCCTCGGCGGGGTCGATCCAGAAGATCGTGCTCGCGGCGCCGCCCCAGGCGTAGCTGCCCTTCGTCCCGCCGCCCGCCTTGACCGGGTCCAGCAGCACCGAGAACCCGAGACCGAACCCCATCCCCGCCTGCGCCACCTCGCTGAACATGCCGACCGAGGTCTCCGTGAGGTCGCCCCCGCCGGGGAGGTGGTTCGCGGTCATGAGGTCGATCGTCTTCCGGGAGAGGATGCGCACGCCCTCGAGCTGGCCGCCGCCTAGGAGCATCCGGCAGAAGCGCAGGTAGTCGTGCACCGTCGAGACCAGCCCGCCGCCTCCCCCGAGGAGGCGCGGCTCGCGCAAGAAGACGCTCCGATGCGGGTCGTCGAGGAGGCGCAGCTCCTTGTTGGGCGCGCGGTCGTAGCAGGCGGCGAAGCGCGGGACGTCGCCCTCGGGCACGAAGAAGCGCGTGTCCTTCATGCCGAGGGGCTCGAAGAGGCGCGTGCGCAGGAACTCGTCGAAGCGCAGGCCGCTGATGCGCTCCACGAGGTAGCCGCACACGTCCGTCGCCACGGAGTAGTTCCAGGCCGTCCCGGGCGAGAACTCGAGCGGGAGCTGGGAGAGGAGCTCCACCATGTGGGCGAGGTCGCCGCCCGGAGCCTTCCCGAAGGTCCCGATGCCGAGCTTTCGGTACGCGCGGTCGACGTTCGTGCGCTCCATGAAGCCGTACGTGAGGCCCGCCGTGTGCGTGAGCAGGTGGCGCACCGTCATGCGCTGCTCGCACGGCTTCGTCATGAAGAGGGGATGGTTTCCCGCGACGTAGACGCGCAGGTCCTTCCACGAGGGGATCCAGCGCTCGACGGGATCCTCGAGCTGGAAGTGACCCTCCTCGTAGAGGCTCATGAGCGCGACCGACGTGATCGGCTTCGTCATCGAGTAGATGCGGAAGATGGTGTCCTCGCGCATCGGCGCCGCGCGCTCGCGGTCCGCCAGACCGAGCGGCGAGCACCAGGCGAGCTCGCCGCGCCGCCACACCGCGGTGAGGGCGCCGGCGATCTTCCCGGGCTCGATGTACCGCCGCAGCAGGTGCTGGTCGATGCGGGCGAGCCGCTCGGGCGCGAAGCCCGCCCGGTCCGGTCGAGTCGTCACGGCCGTTCCTCCGTCGGCCGCGAGCGTACCGCGTGTTCGGAAGAGGGTCAGACGCCGTCGTCGGAGCCCGTCCCGAGGGGGTGCCCCCGCCCGTCGGCTCACCGAGGGACGCCGACGGCCCACCAGTCGAGCGGCAGATCGGCCGCGTCCTGACGCGCTTCGAGCCCCTTCGCCGCGCGCTCGCGCAGCGCGCCGAACGCGGTGTACTCGGGATGGCCGTCGGCGAGCGCGACCGCGTCGGCGTAGAGCGCGGTCGCGTCGCGCCGACGCCCGAGCGCGTCGGCGAGGAGCCCGCGCTGGAGGAGCGCGTGGAGGCGCGCCTCGAACGGCGCTTCGGGCGTCGCGGCGGGCGCGAGCGCGTCGAAGGCGCCCTGGAGGTCGTCGAGGTCGAACAGCGTCTGCGCGCGGCCGAGCGCGATCCGGGCCGGGTCGAGGGCGGGAGGATCCTGCGCCGCCAGCGCGTCCCAGAGCGGGCGCGCGGCGGCCGGCCTGCCGCGCTTCTGGAACGCGACCGCACGCCGCGCCGTCGCGACCGCCTCCCGCTCGCGCGCCATCGCGCCGCTCGCGAAGGCCGGGTCGGCCGGGAGATCCGGCACGCCGGCCGGCGCGCCGGTCGGCACGAACGCGCGGTACGCGCCGAACGGCGCGTAGGGCTGCATCGACGTCGCGTGCCAGAGGAGCCCCTTCGCCGGCTGCACGACCACCGCGTTCAGGACGTAGAGGTTCCCGACGCTGCTGCCGTTCGGGTACGCGTGGCCGCTGCGGTCGCGCAGGATCCGGGCCGCGAGCTCCGGCGTGAGAGCGCCGACGTGAGGGGCGACCGCGGCCTCCATGCCGGCGAGGCGCGCGAAGGAATCCGGATGGCGGTAGCGGTCGTGCGGGATCATCGCGGGCGTGCGGGCGTGGTTGGCCTGTGCGAACCAGTCGCCCTCCGGCCGGAACACCGCGCAGCCGTCGCCGGGACGGCACTCCACCATCGCGAGGTCGCCCCGCGCGTCGGCCATCACCATGAAGCACGACATCCCGAGCCGGCGCGCCGACCGGAAGACCTCGACGCCTTCCTCCACCGTGCGCGCCTCCTGGAGGGCGCGGCGGTGCGGCCAGGAAGGGAGCACCGTCGTCATCAGCGGCTCGGTGTCGAAGTAGTTGAAGGAGAGGGCGAAGCCCGCCTCGTTGAGGCCGACGACGAAGAGCGGGTTCAACGCCCAGCGCGCGGCCACGTAGCGCAGCGCGTCGCCCTCCGGGTCGTAGTGCACGACGAGCGGGCGCCGCAGGCCGCCGGCGTCGCCCCAGTCCGCGTTGCGGCCGAGCAGCGGGCCGCCGTCGGCCGTCGCGCTGCGCGTCGCGGCGAAGACCGTGGAGGCCGCGTCGAGCGCGAAGGTCGCGCGCAGCGCCTCGCGCGGCGCGACGCCGAGCCCGTGCGCGACCCCCGCCGTCTCGGCGAAGAGGCCGCTCGCGTCGCGCAGCCGCGCGAGCCCGCTCGCGACGGGGAGGACGAGGCGCTCGGCCAGCCGCGCCGCGCCGCTCTCGCTCCCGAGCGCGCGGCGGTACTCGCCGCGCTGGTGGGCATAGACGCGGCGCAGCTCGTCGCCCAGGAGCGCCGCCTGCTGGCGGCCCATCGCCTCGTAGCTCCCGCGCAGGTAGAGGACGACGAGATCGCCGTGGTCCTCGCGCCGCGGGACGCTCGCGGGCTCCCGCGCGCCGGCCCGCACGACGGGGAAAGCACCCGCCAGCGCGAAGGCCAGGGCGAGCGCCGCGCCGGCGCGCGGGCGGCGCCCGCCGGCGCGCGAGGCCCGTCCGGAAGCCGCCATGCGATCCTCCTGCGTCGGGGCAGACGTTGCGGCGTCGCGGCCGGCTCGGCCACTCGCGCGGGCGCCTCGAAGCTCGGGAAATCCGCGCGCGAGACACCTCGCACCGTCTCCGCGCCACTCCCCTAGCGCCGAGCCCGGAGGACCGCCGATGCCGCACCCCGCCCCCACGCTGCCCTCCGCCCTCGCCGCTGCGGTCGCGCTCGCGGCGGCGGCGCTCCCCGGCTCCGCCCGCGCGTTCGGCGAGCCCGAGCGCCAGGTGCTGATCGAGACGGTGCTCGTCGGCATCGGCCACCACGACGAGCTGCTGGCCGGCCTCGGGCCGTTCGGCCCGTCGCAGCGGCTCGACGCCGCCGCCGAGGCCGCGGCCGACACGGCCGCGGGTCTCGCCGCGGAAGCCACCGCGGAGGTGATCGCCGGCATCGAGGGCGACGCCGCGCTCGCGCAGACGCAGGACGGGGGCGCGGCGCTCGTCATGCTGAGCCTCTCCGCGGCGGCGTCGCAGGCGCTCGACGAGGTGCTCGCGGAGAGCGGCGCCCCGAAGGCCGGCAAGGTGGGAACGCGAGCGCGCGAGGCGCGCGGCTTCCAGGTCGCGGCGCTGAGCGCCCTGCTCGGGCGCCCGACGCGCTTTCCGCTCGGCGAGCGCCTGCCGCGCGACGCCGACGCCGTGTGGGGCGCGCTCCAGGCGCACTTCCCGTTCCTCCTCTCCCTGAGCCTCCCGGCCGACGGGGGCGTCCTCTACGAGCCCTTCGGCGGCGCTCCGGGCCGGCTGCTCTTGGAGCGTGCCGGCCTCGTCTCCGGCGCCGGCTTGCGCGCGCGCGTGCGCGGCGGGCGCGCGCTGCTCTCGCTCGAGGCGCGCGACCCGAGCGCGGCCGCGCTCGACCTCCAGCTCGCCCTTCCGGGCAGCTACACCGCGCTCGTCGCGTTCCGCCTGCCCGAGAAGCTCGGACGCAAGCGCCGCGACGCGCTCTCGGGCTTCTCGGCCGGCCTCAAGGTCACGAGCGACGCGAGCCCCGACCCGGCCGAGGCCGTCCTCGTCGAGCACCAGACGACCCCCGACGGCTGGGCGCAGACCTTCACCGCGACGAAGGCCGGGGTCGTCGAGACGTTCCCTCACGGCACCGCGGACGCGGCGCGCCGCATCACGACGTTCGTCGTGAAGGACGGGACGACCGTCACCGTGGGCGGCGTCCTCGACGACGGCGCGGGCCGCACCCTCGTCGAGAGCAGCATCCCGGTCCTCGGCGATCTCCCCGTCCTCGGCCTCTTCCTGCGCGGCACGCGCAGGAACGAGCTCGTCGCCGACGACCTGGTCGTCTACGTGACGCCCCACCTCGTCGCCGACGCCGGGAAGAGCGCAGACGGCGCCGACTGACCGCACGAGCGCGGCCCGCGCACGCGTCCACGAAGGGGGCCAGGTTCCTTCGTGAACGAGCGCGTCGCGCCTTCGCCGGCGACCGCGCGCCGTGCCTCGGACGGCCGCCCGCTAGACTCGGGCCGCGTGGAGCCGCGGGTCCTCCTCTTCGACGTCGACGGGACGCTGATCCGCTCGGGCGGGGCGGGGTCGCGGGCGCTCGAGCGCGCCGTCGCGGAGGCGTTCGGTCTCGGGCCGGTGAAGGCGAGCTTCTCGTTCGCGGGCGGGACGGACCGCGCGATCTTCCGGCGCCTCCTCCGCGAGTGCGGCGTGGAGCCGACCGAGGACGCGCTCGCGCGAACCGTCGCGGTGTACCTCGCCATTCTAGAGGAGGAGATCGCCGCCGCCGCCGCCTACCGCGTGAACCCCGGCATCGAGCCGGCGCTCGAGGCGCTCGCCGGGCGCGCCGCCGCGCACGCCGCGTCCCTCGCGGTCGGGCTCGGCACCGGGAACGTCGAGGCGGGCGCGCGCATCAAGCTCGCCCGCGCGGACCTGAACCGGCACTTCGCGTTCGGCGGCTTCGGCTGCGACGACGAGGATCGCGCCGCGCTCCTCCGCGCGGGCGCCGCGCGCGGTGCGGCGCGTCTCGGCGCGGCGCCCGGCGCCTGCCGCGTGCTCGTGATCGGCGACACGCCGCGCGACGTCGCGGCGGCGCACGCGATCGGCGCGCGTTGCCTCGCCGTCGCGACCGGCGGCGCGACGCCCGACGCCCTCGCCGCCGCGGGCGCCGACTACGTGTTCGACTCGCTCGCCGCGCCCGGCGCGCTCGACGTGCTGCTCGAGGGCTGAGCGAGGCCGCCCGCCTCCACCCGGACGTCGCTCCGCGTCGGCTCGAGCCCGGCTGCCTCGAGCCGGCGTCCTGTTCGCGCGTAGCGCGCCCGCGTCGAGCGCCGGCTCGAGGCAGGCGCGACCCGACCGCGGCTACAAGCAGAGGCCGGACGGCGTGCAGACGGCCGTCGAGAAGGTCCCCCCGGCCGCCTGACAGGCGCTGGCATCGAAGCTGCCGTTGGCGCAGCCGAAGTCGACGCCGCCCGAGGTGAAGTCCTCGCAGCAGCTGCCCGGGGCGGCCGGCGGCGGCGCGCACGAGCCGTCCCCCGTGCAGACGCTTCCTTCCGCGCCGGGCGTTCCGCTGAGGGGGGCGGCCGCGCAGGCGGCGGCATCGGCCGCATAGAGGCAGGTGCTGCCCGGGACCGAGCAGCAGATCACGGGAGGCGGATTCAGGATCTTGTTCAGGTCCACGACCATGTCCTCGATCCGACTGTCGACGGCGTCCGCCACCGGTGCGCCGCTCGCGACGCAGTCCTCCTTGGCCTCGGCCTTCTCGAAGGCCTTCGCGATCTTCTCGACGGCCTTGGCGACGCAGATCGGATCCACCTCCTCGCCCTTCGCGGCGGCCTTGGACTCGCAGCGGGTCAGCGCCTCCGCATAGGCGCCGCTCGCCTTGAGCTGGCTGGAGAGGCACTTGCTCTCCTGCGCGACGGCCGGCGCCGCCAGCCAGAGCCCCGAGAACGCGATCGCGACCACGATCCGCTTGCCCACGTGCACCCCCTCGAACGAGTCCCCGTTCGGTCGGCGCACCCCCCGCGGCGCTTGAGCGCGCCGACGCCTTCGTTCGGCGTCATCGCGCGGGAGGAACGGGGCCGGCGGCACCGAGGTCCGCCCGGCCCTCGTCCGGATCGCTCGGAAGCGAAGCCCGCCCGGCCGCGCGGGTGCGCGCTCGGCATCACGCCGCGCCGCAACGCGCGAGGACGCCGCGCAGCAGCCGGGTTGCCGGCCGAGTTGCCCATCCGCGCGGGCCGGTCGCGGGCGCGGCGCCGCCGCTACACGAGAGGACGTCGCAGGAGCCCGGGCCGCGCCGGGACGCGTGATAGAATGCCGCGCCACGGGCGGCGGCCCTTCGAGTCCGGCGGCTCGCTCGTGCCGACGGATGGCCGGCGCGGGCGGGTGTCCCATGCGGTTCCAGATCGGGGAGTTCCGGCTCGACGAGGAGCGCTTCGAGCTCACGCGCGCCGGCGAGCCGGTCGCGCTCCAGCCCAAGGTGCTCCGGCTCCTCCTCCTCCTCGTCCGTCAGCGCGAGCGCGCGCTCGCGAAGCACGAGCTCCTCGACGCGCTCTGGCCGGAGGAGAGCGTCGGCGAAACCTCGCTCACGACCGCGGTGCGTCAGGCGCGCCTCGCGCTCGGGGACAGCGGCGACTCCCAGGGCGCGATCCGCACGGTGCGCGGCTATGGCTACCGCTTCGTCGCGCCCGTCGAGGAGCTCGGCGACGAGACGGATCCCGGCGTCGCGGCGCTCCGGCGCGACGCCTTCGTCGGCCGCGAGCGCGCGCTGGCCGAGCTCGAGCGGGCGTTGGAGGAGGCGCTGGCCGGCGCGCTCCGCAACGTCCTCCTCGTCGGCGAGGCGGGGATCGGCAAGTCGCGCACGGCCGACGAGCTCGCCGCGCGCGCCCGCGCGCGCGGGGCGCGGGTCGTGTACGGGCGCGCTCTCGAGACCGAGGGGGCGCCCGCCTACTGGCCGTGGATCCAGGCGGTTCGCGCGCTGGCGCAGTCCGCCTCGCGCGCGGAGCTCGTAGAGTGGCTCGGCTCCCGGGCGGCCGAGCTCGCGCAGCTCCTTCCCGAGCTGCGCGTGCGCCTCGACGCCGCGAGCGCTCCGCCCTCGCTCGACGACGCGCAGGCCCGCTTTCGCCTCTTCGACGGGCTCGCCTCGCTGCTCCAGCACGCGTCGCTCTCGCGGCCGCTCGTGCTCGTGCTCGACGACCTGCACCGCGCGGACGAGCCCTCGCTGCAGCTCCTCCAGTTCGTGACCCGCGAAGCCGGCGCGGCGCGTCTTCTCGTGGTGGGCACGCACCGCGAGGTGGCCGGGGCGCGCGACCCGGCCCGCGCGCAGCTCCTCTCCGAGCTCGCGCGGGCGCCGGGCGCCCGGGCGCTCGCGCTCGAGGGGCTGAGCCCGCCCGAGGTCGCCCGCTTCGTCGAGGCGCAGACCGGTCGCGCGCCCTCCCGGGCGTGGGTCGCGCGGCTCTACGAGAAGACCGGCGGCAATCCCTTCTTCCTGACGCAGCTCGTGCGCCTGCTGGACGCCGCAGGACGGTTCGACGGCGACGCGTCGGACGACGTGGCGCTGCCCCGGAGCGTGCGCGAGGCCGTGCGCCGCCAGCTCGACGGGCTCTCGCCGCGCTGCCAGGCGGTGCTCGAGCTGGCCTCGGTGTCGGGGCGCGACTTCGCGCTCGCCGTCCTCGCCGCGGCGGCCGACCTCGGGACGGAGGCGACGCTCGAGGCGCTCTCCGAGGCCGTCGAGGCGCACGTCGTGCTCGAGGCGCCGGGCCAGCTCGCGCACTACCGCTTCGCCCACGCCCTGGTGCGCGATGCGCTCTACGGCGAGCTCGCGCCCGGGCGGCGAGCGGCGCTGCACCGGCGCCTCGGCGCGGCGCTCGAGCTGGTGCACGCCGGCGACCTCGAGCCGCAGCTCGCGGCGCTCGCGCACCACTTCCTCGAGGCCGCGCCGACCGGCGCCGCCGCCAAGGCGGTCGACTACGCCGCGCGGGCGGGAGAGCGCGCCGCGGCGCTCCTGGCCCACGAGGAGGCGGCGCGCCACTACGGCCGGGCGCTCGAGGCGATGGCGCTCGCGCCGGGCGACGAGCGCCGCCGCTGCGAGATCCTGGTCGCGCGCGGTCACGCCGAGATGCGCGCGGGCGAGGTGCAGATGCGCGGGGAGCCCTCGCCCGGGGCGCGCGAGACGCTCCGGCACGCCGCCGACCTCGCGCGGCGGATCGGGGCGAGCGATCTCCTCGCGCGCGCGGCGCTGGCCTACGGCGGGACGGTCGTGGGCATGCGGTTCGGCGTGTTCGATCCCGACCTCGTGCGACTGCTCGAGGAGGCGCTCGCGAGCCTCGGTCCGGGCGAGGAAGGGCTGCGCGTCCGCGTGAAGGCGCGGCTCGCGACCGCGCTCTACTGGTCGGACGCGAGCGAGCGCCGCGAGGCGCTCTCGCGCGAGGCGGTCGCGGCGGCGCGTCGCCTCGGCGACGGCCCTGCGCTGGCGTTCGCGCTGCAGAGCCGGCGCGCGGCGCTCTGGGGGCCCGACGGGGTCGAGCAGCGCCTCGCGTGCGCGACCGAGATCGTCGCCCTGGCGCGCGGCTCGGGGCAGCGCGAGCTCGAGATCTCGGGCCGGCAGGGCGTGATCGCCGACTCGCTCGAGCTCGGCGACCTGCGCCGCGCCGACACCGAAGCGGTGCAGTACGCCGCGCTCGCCGCGGAGCTGCGCGTGCCGCAGTACCTGTGGTGGGCGACCTGCTTCCGCAGCATGCGCGCGCTGCTCGAAGGGCGCTTCGCGGACGGCGAGCGGCTCGCGCAGGAGGCGCTCGCCCTCGGCCAGAGCGGCCGCTCGGAGGACGCCACCCAGGCGCTCGGCGCGCTCCTCTTCACGGTGCGGCGCGAGCAGGGGCGCCTGTCCGAGCTCGAGACGCTGCTGCGGGGGTTCGTCGAGCGCTTCCCGACCGTCCCCGGCTGGCGCACCGGCCTCGCCCAGCTCTACGCCGAGCTCGGGCGCCGCGCCGAGGCGCGCGAGCACTTCGAGATGGTGGCCGCGGCCGGCTTCGACGCGCTTCCGCGCGACCAGAACTGGATGCCCGCGATGGCCTCGCTCACCGAGGCGTGCAGCTTCCTCGGCGACGCGGCGCGCGCCGCGGAGCTGCACGCGCTGCTCCTTCCCTATCGCGACCGGCTCGTCGTCCTGGGCTTCGCGAACGGCTGCTTCGGCTCCGCCGAGCGCTACCTCGGCCTGCTCGCCGCCGTGTGCCGGCGGGTCGACGAGGCCGCGGCGCACCTCGAGGCCGCTCTCGCGGTCCACGCGCGCCTCGGCGCGCGGCCCTGGCTCGCGCGCACGCAGTACGATCTGGCCCAGGCCCTCGAGGCGCGTGCCCGCCCGGGCGACCGGGCGCGCGCCTGCGAGCTCGCCGATGCGGCCGTCGCGACCGCTCGGGAGCTCGGCATGCCGAGCCTCGAGGCGCGCGCGCGGGAGCTCGGCCACGCGCTGCGCGGGGTGGCGACGCTCCACCCCCGCCCGCGCGGCTGAGAGCCGGCCCCCGCCGCCGTCCCGACGCAGAGCTCAGCGAAAGATCAGCCGGCGCTCAGGCAGGCGCCGGCCCGTCCGGAGACGATTCCCGCGCCGGACCGGCGCGGCGCGCCGGTCGGCCTACGGAGTCCGCCGCATGGTTCCGCTCGTCCGGCGCCCGCGCGCGCAGACAAGGGTCCGCTCGCCCGGGGGCCGGCCGCGGGGCGTCGCGCTCCTCCTCGGCCTCGCCTGCCTGGGGCTCGTCGGAGCGCGGCCCAAGCCGCCGCCCTGCGAGCCCGGCACGTTCGTCGTGGCGCAGGCCGAGCCGATCGTCCCCGGAAGCACGCTCGTGCCGGACGCGATCGTCGTCGAGGCGGACGGCGCCGTCGCCATCGCGAGCGGCTGCCCGGGCGTGGCGGGCAAGCTCCGTGCGACCCGCGGCGGGAGCAAGCTCTCGGCGAAGTGGAGCCGCCGGAAGGGCCTTTGCGACGGGCTCGCGAGGAAGGCGACGCTCAAGGCGCGCTTCGACGACGCCTGCGAGACGCTCGCGGGCACGTTCAAGACGAAGGGCGCGAAGCGCGCGTTCAGCGCGCGGCGCGCCGGAGGTCCCGTCGACGCGGGCGACGTCGAGGCCTTCGCCGCCGAGCTCGAGGAGGCGCTCGCCGCCGCCGTCCGCGACGCCGTGGCCGCGCTGCCGCCGCCCGGCGACGAGCCCTCCGAGGCGGTCGGACCGCTCGAGGTCGCGGGCGCGCTCGGCACCGCGACGATTCGCGGCCTGCGCTACCCGCGGCCCGCGCCGGCGCGCTACGAGCTGACGCTCACCTTCGCGGGCTTCGGGACGAGCGCCGCGGGCCTCGTCCTGGGAGGCGACACGCAGCTGAGCGTCGTGCTCGTGGAGGGTGACGCCGGCCTCGAGCTCTTCGGCCTCGCGCGCGGGGAGCTCGCCCTCGCCGGGCGCTACGGCGGCCGCGTCGAGGTCCAGGCGTCGCTGCGGCCGGACGGGACCGGCGGTACGAAGGTGACGACGGAGCAGGGCGTGTTCGGCGTGGGCGGCGAGCCGCCGCCCTTCCTCGCCTGGGTGTCGACGGTGGCGGGCGGGAACGGCGCCGGCTTCGCGGACGGCGGCCCCGACGCGTCGCAGTTCCGCGATCCGACGGGGATCGCGGTCGACGAGGACCTGCGCGCGTACGTGGCCGACTCGGGGAACGGCGCCGTGCGCGAGATCGCGCCCGGCGGCGACGTGTCCACGCTCGCCGAGGGCCTCGGCGCGCCCTACGACCTCGGCCTCGACGCCGACGGCGACCTCGTCGTGAGCGACCGCCTGCACGGCCCGGACGCGGGAGACGCCCCGCTCGCGCGCATCCGCCTGCGCGCGCCGGTGCGCGGGGCCGTCGAGCCGATCGTCGGCGGCGAAGAATCGCCGTGCCCCTCGAATCCGATCTTCGGCACCTGCGACGGCCGCTCGCCGCTCGCGGGCATGCCGTACGCCGGCGGCATCGACGTCGGCGCGATCACCTACGTCGCGCAGTGGGAGTTCCCGCCCTCGCTGCGCGCGGTGCTCCCCGACGGCTTCGCGATGACCGTCGCGCGCGGCTCGTTCACGGCGGCGGACGGGCTGAACCAGCCGGAGGACGTCGCCGCCGGCCGCTCCGGCGAGCTCTACTTCACGGCCGATCACACGGTGCGCGTGCGGCTGCCGGACGGGACCTTCCGCCAGCTCGCCGGGGCGTTCGCGGTCGCGAGCGACGCGGACGGGCCGGGCCCGCTCGCGCGCTTCTCGAACCCGAAGGGCCTCGTCTACGACGGCCTGCGCACGCTCTACGTCGCCGAGTGGAGCGGCTGGCTGATCCGCGCGGTGGACGCCGTGACCGGCGAGACCCGCACCGTCGCCGGCTGCCGCGGGGAGCCGACCTGTCCGGGGTCCCGGAGCGGGCATCGCGACGGACCGGGTGAGCAGGCGCTCTTCGACGCGCCGGAGAACCTCGCGCTCGACCGCTTCGGCGACCTCTGGATCGCCGACGGCGACAACCACGCGATCCGCCACGTGCGCATCCTGGCCGACCCCGCGCGCGAGCCCGAGATCGTCGACTTCGCGCCGCACGGCGTGCAGCAGGGCGACGTGGCGCGCGTCGCGGTGCGCGGCCGCAACCTCGCGCTCGCGTCGGCGGCGGAGCTCGGGCCCGACGTCGTCGTCGCGATCGAGTCCGCAAGCCAGCGCGAGGTCGTGCTGCAGGTCGCCGTGGCGCCGGGCGCGGCGGAGGGCGTTCGCACGCTCTCGCTCACGACGCCGTACGGCACCGCGCAGGCCGGCCCCGGTCTCGGCTTTGCCATCCTGCCCGAGACGCGCGGCGGCGCCCGCGTGGAGACGCTCGCGGGCATCGGCTCGATCGCGCAGGCGGGCCAGGACGTGGTGCCGGGTCCCCTCACCGCGTTCGCCGTGCCGACCGGCCTCTTCGCCGAGAGCGGCGACCGCATTCTCGTGGCGGACCCCTACCTCCAGGTGATCCGCCTCGTGGCGACGCGCGTCGGCATCGTGGCCGAGATCGTGGACCTGATCACCGCGACGACGCTCGGCATGGACGTGAACGCGCTCGACGCCGTGCTCGGCGGGCTCGGAAGCCTCGGCACGGCGCTCGAGGGGCTCGGCATCCGGCAGGCGTGGACGGACCAGGCCGCCGAGGCGATCCGCGACGCCGCGGAGGCGGCGGTGGACGCGGCGTGCGCCGGCCACGACTGCACCTGGATGAGCATGCCGTGGGCGGGCGTGCCGTTCACGCCGGGCGAGACGGACGGCTTCCGACTCGGCGCGCGGCTGCGCTTCCCGACGGACGTGTACCGCGCGAACGCGTCGACGTACTACATCGCCGACACCGGCAACGACCGCCTCCGCATCGTGGGCTGGGACCCCGAGGCGCAGGAGGCGGCGGTGAACGAGGTGTTCGCGCTCGAGCCCTTCCAGGAGTGGCCGTTCTCCGTCGCGACCGGCCCGGCCGGCCACCTCGTCGCGTACGCGGCGCTGCCGGAGGGCACGGTGCTCGGCCGCGTCGACGTCGAGCACGACGTGCTGCTGAGCCAGTGGGCCGGCGACCGCCGCGACCCGCGCTGCGAGCCGCGCGAGGGCAGCCCCTGGCCGCCGATCGGGATCCCGATCGGCACCGCGGGCGACGAGGACGCGCTCTGGGTGGCGGACCCCTACTGCAAGACGCTCTGGCGGGTGGAGGAGTCGAGCGCCGTCGCGACCGTGCGCGACGTGCGCACGCAGAACCACGTCGAGCCCGCGCCGAAGTGCGCCGACGGGCCGGTCGCGTTCGCGACCTTCGGCGCGCCCGTCGACGTCGCGGTGGTGGGCGACGAGGTCTGGTTCGCCGACGCGGCCTGCCACTCGATCCGCAAGATCGAAGCGCGCGGCGCGGACCCGGAGACGGTGCTCGCGTCGCTCCAGGGCTTCCTCGAGAGCAACGCGGCACGGATCGGCGAGGAGACCGCCATGAAGATCGGCGACGCCCTCGACGCGCTCGACCCCGAGTTCCTCGACGCGAACCGCTACTTCGTGACGACGGTGGCGGGCTCGACCGACGGCGTCGCGGGCTTCGCCGACGGCCCCGCCGGCGAAGCGCGCTTCCGCTACCCGACGGGCATCGCGGCCGCCGAGTTCGAGGGCGGCATCCGGGTCTTCGTCGCGGACACGGGGAACCGGCGGCTGCGCATGATCACGGTGCCGTAGGGCGCGCAGTGCGTCCCCGCCGCCGCGGCGAGGCGTCGCCAGGCGGCCTCGCCCGCGCCGGCGCCCGCGGTGTGGAGCGCTTCACAGCGCCCGCGCAGGCGCACCGTGCATGCTGCGCACGCTCGGGAGGAGAGCCCCATGTCGATCGATCGCGCGCTCCGCTTCGCCCGTCTCCTGCTGCTCGGCGTCGGGCTCGCGGCCCCGGCGCTGCCGGCTTCGGCGGGCGAGATGGTGTGGATCGACTGTTATCCCGAGCAGGACGACGTCGACGGCGACGGCTATGCGGAAGAGGGCGCGCCGCGGACCCAGAAGCAGGTCCCCGAGCAGGACAAGCTCTCGTGCCCGGACGGGTGGGTTCCCAAGGCCGGCGACTGCGACGACGGCCTCGACTTCGTGCACCCCCATGCGCCCGAGATCGGCTTCAACCTGCGCGACGAGGACTGCGACGGGCGCATGGACGAGCCGCAGGTCGTCCAGCTTCCGAACGGCAACCAGAACACGAAGACGGGCTTCTCGATCCGAGTCCGGGCCGGCCACTGGGCGCTGACGGCCCAGGGCAGCGCCCTCGCCTACCAGATCGAGTACGCCGACCTCACCGCGAGCGCGCTCCCGAGCTTCACGCCGCACCGGCTGGTGGGCGCGCTCCCGAGCGACGCCGTCTTCGAGGCGCCGCTCGCGGGGCTCGCCCCCGCGCGCGTCTACCGGGCGAGGGTGCACTTCTACAAGGCGAGCTCGACGACCGTCCTCGTCCTCGGGCGGCCGACCCGCCGCACCACCTACACGTCGCTCGGGATCTCGACCGACTGGTACTTCAGCGCGACCGACGGCGACGGCGACCTCGCGGAAGCGCGAAGCGACCTCCTGCTCGACGGCTTCTACGAGCTCTCCGAGTCCGACCGCGGGCGCGTGGGCTACCGCGGCACCGCCCAGCGCGACGGCACGCGCTACGGCGCGGCGCCGAAGGAGCGCTGGTGCTCCGAGTTCTACGTGTGGCTGGCCCGCTCGCGCTTCTGGCAGATCGCCTATGCGAGCGACGTCGCCGGCATCGCGAGCTGGTTTTCGGTCTACCGCGAGTGGTACCCGCACCTCCCCTTCACGGAGGAGCTCACGGAGGTCGCCGAGCGCGCCGACTACGTCGCCGTCGACGAGGACGGAGACGGCGACGCGGACCACAGCGCGATGTTCCTCGCCTACGACCTCACGACGGGCCGGGTCTGGACGCTCGAGGGCAACAAGGGGAACTACGTCCGCGTGATCCAGCGCCAGCCCGACCAGGAGATCCGCGGCCTCGGGCACCTGACCGAGCTCGCGCTGCTGCTGAGCCTGTAGCGCCGAGCCGCGCGGCGCTACGCGTACTCCGGCCGGCCGCGCCGCTCCGGTCCGCCGCCGCCGGCGCCGCTCCGGCGCGGAGCGGCGCCGGCGCCTTCGTCCGCGCCGCCGCTCGGGCGGCCCGCGTCGGAGCCGTCCGAGCCCGCCGCGGCGCCGGCCGCCGCGCGGGCCGCGCGCGCGTCGGGGCCGATGTAGAGGCGCTGCGTGGGGAACGCGAAGCCCGTCCCGCTCGCCGCGACGGCGTCGAGGATGCGCAGGTTCAGCTCCTCGGCGATCTCCAGGAACTCGTCGAAGTTCCCCGTGCCCACGTACGCGAAGACCTCGAGGTCGAGCGAGTACTGCCCGAAGCCGATGAAGCGGACGCGCGCCGACGCCGGATCCACCTTCGGATGCTCGCGCAGGATGCGCGTGACCTCGCTCATCACGCGCCGGAGCTGCTGCGGCGTGGTCTCGTAGCGCAGGCCCAGCATCGGGTGGTACCAAGTGCGGTCGCGCGCGTTGAAGTTCTCGATCTGGAGCGACGAGAAATCGGCGTTCGGCACGGTGACGATCGTGCGGTCGAGCGTGCGGACGCGGGTGGAGCGCACGCCGATCTCCTCGACGATCCCCGTCCGGTCGCCGAAGCGGCAGAAGTCTCCCACCGCGACGGGTCGGTCCGCGAAGAGCGTGAGCCCCCCGAACAGGTTCTCGAGCGTCTTCTGCGCGGCGAGCGCGACCGCGATGCCGCCGACGCCGAGCCCGGCGAGCGCGGCCGTCACGTCGAAGCCGAGCCCGTCGAAGAGCGCGACCACCGCGATGACCACGATCAGCGCCTTCACGACCTTCTGCGCGATCGGGACCGCGCCGAGCGCGGACGCGAGCTCGTGGCGCTCGAGCCGACGGATCGCGACCAGCGTGAAGAGGTTCACCAGGCGCACCGCGAACCACGCGACGGCGACGACGAGGAGCGCGCCCTCGAGCGTCCGCAGCGCATGGCGCACAGGGAGCGACAGCGTGACGAGGTAGGTCCCCGCCCAGAAGAGGCCGATCGAGGCCATCATGCGGAGCGGGTTCTCGGTGGCGTCGACGAGCCGCTCGTCCACGTCCGTCACGGTGCGCGACGCGATCGGGCGCAGGAGGAGGGCGAACAGCCGCACCGCGACGCCCGACCCCGCGACCGCGAGCAGCGCGAGCGCGAAGAGCGCGCCCCAGCTCCAGAGCGAGAGCCCGAGCACCGTCGTCGCGAGCAGCCACGGCGGGAGGCGCTCCTCGAGCTGCGTGTACCCGTGCTGCTGGTAGAGGTCGGGGATGCGCGCCACCGTCGCGCGCGCGATCTGCCAGATCGGGACGCCGTCCCCCTCGCGCGGCACGCGCTGCAAATAGATGGGAATCTCGCCGCGTGGGCCGTCGACGGTGCCCACGAGGTCGCGCCCGTTCGGGAGCGCGTCGTCGGGGCGGCCGCGCGGATCCTCGCTGAGCGCGTCCGGGTCGAGCCAGAGCGTCTGCTCGAGCACGACGAACAGCCGGCGCGCGAGCTCGGGTCCGCGCTCCTCGCGCTGCGCGGCGGGCAGCGAGCGCAGGTCGAGGTACGCGGCCGCGCGCTCGAAGTCGCCCTCGCGGGCCGCGTCGAGGAAGCCGCGCAGCGCGCTGCGCGGCGTCCCGCGCAGGAAGTCGTCCTCGGGCGCGGGCGGGTGCGGGGGCTCGGGCGGCGCCTCCGGGCCCGGCGGCGGGGCGGGCGGCGGCGCCGGCTGCTCGGGCGCCGCCGCGCCGGGGGATCCGGGCGGCGGCGCGGACGGCGCCGCCGGCTGTGCGCGCGCGGACCCCGGCGCCGCGCCCGCGCACACCGCGAGCGCGAGCCCGAGGAGCGCCGTGGCGCGCCGGCATGCCCGGGGGGAGGATCGCATCACCGCTGCGCTGAGCGTTGCAGGACGCGCGCCAACGAGGGCCGGCCGCGGACCGCGGCGGCGGGCGCACGGGGCCAGCCGAGGCGCCCCGATCCCCGAAGCGGGGACGGCGCGCGGAAGGACCACGGGGCGGCGTCCGCGGGCTTCGCGGGCTCGGCGCGAGCGGCGCGAGGCGGACCGCGCGACGGCGCGGCGACGGCGCCGCTCACTCCTCGTGCAGCTCCACGGACGCCGCGAAACGCGCCGCCGCCGCGCGCGTCTCGGCGTCGCCGCCGCGCGCGAAGATCACGTAGATGCGCGTGCCGAGGAGGTACAGCCAGGCGTCCTCGATCGCCCCCGGGTGCGCGCCGGGCTCGTAGCGCAGGTGATGCCCCGGCCGGCCGCGCCACGACGCCGCCTCCGCGAGCGCGCCGCGCGCGTCCAGGTCGCGGAGGAGCTGGCCGGCGGCGCGCTCGAGCATCGCCTTCGCGCCGAGGAGGCGCAGCGCCAGCGCGGGCACGTCGTGGCGCTCGACGCGGAGCCGCAGCGAGCCCTGCTCCACCTCCCAGCTCTGCGTGCGTAGCGTCCCGAGCAGCGTGCGCGAGCGCGCGTCTTGATGGCGAGGCGTCACCGGAAAGTGTGCGGTGAAGGCGCCGTCGGCGGAGTGGAACGGCGCCGCGGGCGGGTCCGCGCGGGCGGGCCCGGCCCATCCCGCCGCTCCCGCGAGCGCCGCGAAGGCGAGCGCCGCGGCGGCGGCGAGCGCCCTCGCGCACCCCGCCGCACGCCGCGCGCGCGGGCGGCCGTGCGACGCGCCCGCCTGCGCGCCCTCGCGCGATCGTGTACCTCTCCTTCCCATGACGACCACGCCCCCCTTCGACCTCGCCGAGACCGACCGCCTCCTCTCCACCACCCGGGCCGTGCGCCGCCGGCTCGACCTCACGCGCCCCGTGCCCCGCCAGACGATCCTCGACTGCATCCGCCTCGCACAACAGGCGCCGACGGGCTCCAACTCGCAGGGCTGGCACTTCGTCGTCGTGGACGACGCCGCGACGCGCCGCGGCCTCGCCGCGCTCTACAAGAAGGCCGCGGACGCCTACCTCACGCTCGCTCGCGCGCGCCTCCCCGAAGCGGACGAGCAGACGCAGCGCGTCTACGACTCCGCCTTCTGGCTGGTCGAGCACCTGGCCGAGGTGCCCGTCCACGTCGTTCCCTGCATCGCCGGCCGCCCGGCGCCCGATGGCAGCGCGATCGCCGGCGCGAGCTTCTACGGCTCGATCCTGCCCGCGGTCTGGAGCTTCCAGCTCGCGCTCCGCAGCCGCGGCCTCGGCTCCGCGCTCACGACGCTCCACCTGGTGCACGAGAAGGAGGCCGCGGACCTCCTCGGCATCGACGCGAGCGCCGTGACGCAGGTCGCGCTCGTCCCGGTCGCGTGGACGCGCGGCACGGAGTTCAAGCCCGCGGCGCGTTCCGGCCCGGAGGCGATCACCTCGTGGAACCGCTACGGGCGGACGGCGTAGCGGGCGCGGCCGCGGTGCCCGACTCCGGCTCGCCCGGCACGGGCAGCAGGAACAGGCGCTCCTCCGACAGCGGGCTCTCGAGCCCGTTCGCGTCGTACGCCGAGACGGCGACGTACGTCGCGTCGGTGTCGCTCAGCTCGACCGCCACGCGGTAGACGCCGTCCTGCACGGCGGGAAGCCCGACGTCGCGCGGCGGGCCGAAGGGCTGGTCCACGTGGCGCGTGTAGACCTTGAAGCCCGCGAGCCTGCGCTCCGGGGTCGGGTCGCTCCAGCGCCAGCGCAGCGTCACCGTGCGAGCGTGCGCGGCGCCCGCGAGGAGGAGAGCCGCCCCGACCGCCATCGCCACGCGCGCGCGCATCGTCCGCCTCTCTCTGGAGGCCACCGTAGCGGACCCGGCGGGGCTTGCAGTGCGCGAGACATATCGTACGATATATCCTGCGATCGTCTTCGCACCCCGGATGGACCCCCACGCGGGAGAGGTGACCCGATGAGCTGGGCCTGCAGCCACCCCGGCGGATGGATGCTCGCCGCCTCGATGCGCCACGGCTGGCGCCGCCGCGCGCGCCACCACGGCTTCGGGCCGTGGGGCGCCCGCGGGCGCTTCTTCGGACCCGGCGAGCTGCGCCTCGCGTTGCTCTCGCTCCTCGCCGAGGGGCCGCAGCACGGCTACGAGCTGATGCGCCGCCTCGAGGAGCGCTCGGGCGGCGTCTACCGGGCGAGCGCGGGCTCGGTCTATCCGACCCTCTCGCAGCTCGAGGACGAGGGGCGGATCGCTTCCGAGGCGCGCGACGGAAAGCGCGTCTACCGGCTCACGGCCGACGGCGAACGCGAGCTGGCCCGCGAGGCCGACGCCGTGCGCGAGATCTGGGAGCGCGCGGAGCGCTGGCGCGACTGGTCGGGCGCCTACCACCCGGCCGGCGCGGAGATCGCGCGGCCGCTCGAGCGCATCGCGAAGGCGGCCTTCCGCGCGGCGTCGCGCGGGCGCGGCGACCCGGGCCGCACCGATCGCGTGCGGGACGTCCTGGAGCGCGCGCTGCGCGAGCTCGAGGACCTCGAAGACCGCGAGGCGCGCGACTAGAGCGCGCGGAGGACGGGTCACGGCGCGGTGACGGCCGCGGTCGCGGGTGCGCGCGGCCGCCGCCCCCGATTTACGTTGCCGGCGTAATGTAAACCGTGGTAGCGTCGGCTCCCTGCCGAGAGCGCGCGCGCCGCGCCGGCCGCGGCCGCCCGCCTCGCCGCGAGGAGGTCCGATGCGACCGACCCGAACGCCGCTCCGCGTCTTCCAGGTGGCGACCGGCAACGTCGGAACGGAGATGGTGAAGCGCGTGCGCAGCCATCCCGATCTCGAGCTGGTCGGTGTCCACTGCTACACGCCGGAGAAGATCGGGCGGGACGTCGGCGAGCTCGTGGGCCTCGGGCCGATCGGCGTGAAGGCGACCGGCACGATCGAGGAGATCCTCGCCGCCGACCCCGACTGCGTGACGTTCCACGGCGTCTGGCCCGACATGGACCTCTACGTCCGGGTGCTCGAGGCGGGCATCGACGTCGTGACCACCGCCGACTGGATCACGGGCCATCACCGCGTCGCGAATCACCGGCACCCGTCGGGCCGGACGGAGCGCGAGGTGCTCGCGGACGCGTGCCGCCGCGGCGGGTCGACCTTCTACGGCGCCGGCATGAATCCCGGCCTCGCGCAGGTCCTCAGCGTCGTCCACTCCTGCGACGTCGCGGACATCGAGAACGTGACCTGCATCGAGTCCGTCGACGTCTCCTGCCACCACTCCGCGGACACCTGGCGGAACGTCGGCTTCGGCCGGCCCGTCGACGATCCGAAGCTGCCCGGCATGCTCGAGATGGGGACGCGGGTCTTCGAGGACGGCGTGCGCCTCATGGCCGACTGCCTCGACGTCGAGCTCGACGAGGTGGCGTTCGAGTACGAGCTCGGCGCCTGCACCAAGGACGTCGATCTCGGCTGGTACCGGCTTCCCGAAGGCTCGCTCGGCGGCTGCGCGTTCCAGTACGTCGGCAAAGTCGGCGGCGTCCCGCGCGTCGAGCTCCACCTCGAATGGCAGATGACGCCCCACACGTCGCCGAGCTGGAGGATCCAGGGCTGCTACATCACGAAGATCCAGGGCGACCCCTGCATCTACAGCAAGCACCTGATCCTCCCGAAGCCCGGCACGGACTTCTCGTCGCCGAGCGCCTTCGCCGCCGTCGGCATGACGGTGACCGGGATGCCCGCGCTGAACGCCATCCGCGCGGTGGTGGACGCGCCGCCCGGGATCGTGACCAGCGCGGACCTCCCGCTGCGCGCCTTCGCCGGCCGCTTGGCGCGAGGCGGTCGCGCTAACGTCCCGACGGCGGGCCCTTAGCTCAGCGGTAAGAGCACCCGGCTCATAACCGGAGGCGCCCAGGTTCGAATCCTGGAGGGCCCACGCCCGGGCGCGGACCGAGCCGGCGCTCCGCGCGCGCCCACGCCGCGAGCCCGACGGGCCCAGTGAGGAGGAGCGATGCCCGGCACCGTGCGCTACGAGACGGCGGATCGCATCGCCACGATCACGCTCGACAACCCGGCGGCGCTCAACGCCTTCGACCACGGGATGTGCCTCGAGCTCAAGAGGATCTGGGCCGACGTGGAGGCCAATCCGGAGGTGGCCTGCGCCATCGTCACGGGCGCCGGAGACAGGGCGTTCTGCACGGGCTGGGACGTGACCTCGCTCGCGACGGGCGAGAGCCAGAAGCTCGTGCCCGGCGACCGCCGGTCGGCGCCGTACGGCCACATCACGGCGCTCCAGTGCCGCTGCTGGAAGCCGGTCATCACCGCGGTCAACGGCCTCTGCAACGGAGGGGGCCTGCACTTCGTCGCCGACAGCGAGCTCGTGATCGCGGCGGAGCACGCCGCCTTCATGGACACGCACGTCGCCGTGGGCCTGCCGTCCGCGCTCGAGCCGGCGGGCCTCGCGCGCCGGATCCCCTTGGAGCGCGTCTTTCGGCTCGCGCTGCTCGGAAAGCACGGCCGCATGTCCGCGCGCGAGGCCCTTGCGCTCGGGCTGGTCGGCGAGGTCGTGGCCGCGCCCGATCTCGCGAGCCGGGCGCGCGAGCTCGCGACCGTCGTCGCCCAGCACTCGCCGACGGCGCTGGCGCGCACCAAGCGGGCGATCTGGGAGAGCCTGGACCAAGGGCTCAGCGACGGGCTCGACGCGGCGCACGTGCAGGTCGAGCGGCATCTGGCGCACCCGGACCCGATCGAGGGAGCGAAGGCGTTCCTCGAGAAGCGGTCGCCGCGCTGGGCGCCGTATCGAGGAACCGACTAGCTCTCTCCGAGCGCGGCGCGGAGGATGCCCTCGCCGATCCCCGCGCGGAGGCGTCGCATGGCCGAAGTGAAGTCCGCCTGGGGCCGCTATCCGGGCTACCGCGTCGATCTGGTGCCGTGGCGGGGCCGCGGCCGCGCCCGTCTCGGCGATCGCGTGCTCGCCGAGAGCGACGCCTGCCTGCTCGTCCTCGAGTCGGATCACCCGGCGCAGCTCTACTTCCCCGCGGCGTCGGTGGCGTGGGAGCACTTCGCGGCGACCGACCACCACACGATCTGCCCCTTCAAGGGCGAAGCCGACTACTGGACGCTCGCGGCCTCCGACCCCCCGCTCGAGAACGTCGTCTGGGCGTACCGGGCGCCGCTCCCCGAGGTGGCCGGCCTGGCCGGATACGTCGCGTTCTATGCGGACCGCCTCGAGGTGGAGCTCGTGGAGGCGTTCCCCTCGGATCCCGGGCACGAGGTGGTGCATCGCGTGCCGCCCTGGGGCGACGCGGCCGATCTCGTGCGCCTGCTGGACGTGACACCAATCGGAGACGGGCGCTTCGCGGCGCCGCCCTACCCGGATCCCCCGGTCGGCACGTTCCTCCCGCAGCTGCGGAACCCGCGGACCCGGCTCGTGATCGAAGGGGGCCATCTCCTGGGCGAAGCGATCGTCGCGGCGTCGAAGACCGTCCCCGAGCAGCGCGTGACGTTCGCGTCGATGATCTTCAGCAGGGCCGCGCGCTTCGACGCGGCGCACGAGGTCGAAGCGGACGTCCTCCGCCGCGGCCGCGGCTTCTCGACGCTGCAGACGCGCACGCTGCAGGCCGGGAAGCTCTGCAGCGCCGGGCTCCTCCTCCTCGACGCCGGCGCGCCGGACGCGATTCGCGGCGCGGCGGCGCCGCCGGACGTCCCGCCGCCCGAGGCGTGCCCGCCGCTCGACTTCGGCGTGACCGGCCGCGAGCTGCGGACGGTCGACGACGCCTACCGCCGGCAGGCGGAGATCGGACCGGCGGAGATCTTCACGTGGGTGCGCTTCCGGGACGCGCCGGCCCACGCGTACCTCCACGCCGCCCTCGTCGCCCAGTCGACCACGCACTGGACGATCGCCGCCGCGATGCGCCCGCACGAGGGCGTGAGCGAGGCGCAGGCGCACGTGACGCTTTCGACGGGGATCCTGGCGGCGACCGTCGCCTTCCACGACGAGGTCGACGTCACCGACTGGCTCCTCTACGCGAACCCGGCGATCTACGCGGGGCGCGGCCAGGCGCACGGCGAGGGCCGCGTCTTCACCCGGGAGGGCCGCTTGGTCGCGTCCTACGCGATCCACGGCATGGTCCGGGCCTTCCAGACGCCGCCCGACGCCATGGGCAAGGGCTACACCGACGCGATGTGAAATGGTCGCGGCCCGCGGCGCCCGGCGTGGCTGCGGGTCGCGGATCCCCGGGGCCGTCCCTCGAGGGCGCGGATCCCCGGGGCTGGGCCTCGGGGTCGCGGAGGCGTCCTCCCCCGAGCTCGGCTCCCGATGCCGCATCCGGCCGCGATCCGAGGGGCACCGGGGGCGGGCGCGCCCGGGGGGCGGGGCGTGCGGGCGCTCCCAGCGGGCTCGCGCAGGCGCGCCGCCCGCGGCTCGCGCCCCGGCGCGGGGCGTCGGGGCGGCGCTTGACGGATCGGGTCGCGGGCGGGAGAATGTGACACGGTCGTTAGTTTTGATCGGCCGCGCGCGGCACGGCCGGCCGGGAGTGACGCATGGCACGCAAGCTCGATTTCCCCGTCTTCGACGCCGACAACCACTTCTACGAGACGACGGACGCCTTCACGCGCTACCTGCCGCCCGAGTACTCCGAGATCATCAAGTACGTGCAGGTGAACGGGCGGACCAAGCTCGCCATCAAGAACCGCATCACGGAGTACATCCCGAACCCGACCTTCAACGTCGTCGCGCCGCCCGGGGCGGAGGAGCTCAAGTACAAGCTGCAGAACCCGGACTCGCGCACGAAGCCCGGGGACCGGCCGCTCGTGGAGCCGCCGCGCTCGATGCGCTCCATCCCCGCGTTCTTCGAGCCGGAGGCGCGGCTCGAGCTCATGAGCGAGCTCGGCATCGATCGCGCGCTCATGTGGCCCACGCTCGCGAGCGTCCTCGAGGAGCGGCTCACCGACGACCCCGTGGCGACCCACGTGCTCGTCCACGCGTTCAACCAGTGGCTGCTCGATCACTGGAGCCTGAACGTCGAGAATCGGATCTTCCCGGTGCCGGTGGTCACGCTGCCCATCGTCGACCGCGCGATCGCGGAGCTCGAGTGGCTCGTCGAGCGCGGCGCCAAGATCATCCTGGTCCGGCCCGCGCCCGTGCCGGACTTCAACGGCCGCCGGCGCTCCTTCGCGCTTCCCGAGTTCGATCGGTTCTGGAAGCGCGTGCAGGAGGCCGACGTGGTCGTCGGCATGCACGCCTCAGACAGCGGCACCAACCGCTACGTGAACGAGTTCGAGGGCCGCGACAACGAGTTCCTGCCCTTTGCGGCGCGGTCGGTGTTCGTCGAGTTCCTCGGCGCCGAGAGCCGGATGATCTCCGACGTCGTCGCGTCCATCATCGGGCACGGCATGGCGACCCGCTTCCCGAAGCTGCGGTTCCTCCCGGTCGAGAACGGGAGCGCCTGGGTCCCGCCGCTCCTCGAGCGGTTCGAGAAGCTGTACGACCGGAAGCCGGAGATCTTCGACGAAAACCCGGTCGCGGTCTTCAAGCGGAACTTCTGGGTTCACCCGTTCCACGAGGAGGATCCCAAGGGCCTCGTCGAGCTCGTCGGCGTGGAGAACGTGTGCTTCGGGTCGGACTACCCGCATCCGGAGGGGCTGTACGACCCGATCACCTACGTCGACGAGATCGAGAGCCTTCCCAAGACGGACCAAGCCAGGATCATGGGCGGCAACCTCGCCGACGTCATGAAGGTGGCGGCCTAGCGCGCACGGCCATCCGCCTCCGGGCGGGGCGCCTTCCGTGAGGGGAATCCGATGGAATTCGTGCTCTACGAGGCAAAGGACCGCGTCGCGGCGATCACGCTGAACCGGCCCGAGGCGCGCAACGCCCAGAACGCGCAGCTGCTCGACGAGCTCGACGCGTGCTGGACCCGGGCCGCGGAGGACGACGAGGTCCGCGTGATCGTGCTGAAGGCCAACGGGCCCCACTTCTCGTCGGGGCACGACCTCTCCACGAAGCCCGGAGATCCGGCCGCGGTCGACTTCAAGAAGAACGGCCTCGCCGCCATCTTCCACTACGAGCGCGTACGCTTCCTCGGCTACTCGCGGAAGTGGCGCGACGTGCCGAAGCCCTCGATCGCCGCCGTGCAGGGCGGCTGCATCGCGGCCGGGCTCATGCTCTGCTGGCCTTGCGATCTCATCGTCGCGGCCGAGAACGCCTTCTTCAGCGACCCCGTGCTGCGCATGGGAATCGGCGGCGTCGAGTACCACGGCCACACCTGGGAGCTCGGCGCGCGCAAGGCGAAGGAGCTGCTCTTCACGGCGGGCCGCATCGACGCGCACGAGGCCCACCGCCTCGGCATGGTGAACCGCGTCGTGCCGACCGAGAAGCTGGAGGAGGAGACCTTCGCGCTCGCGCGCCAGATCGCCGAGATGCACCCCTTCGCGCTCGCGCAGGCGAAGCGCATGGTGAACACGACGCTCGACATCATGGGCCAGTACAACGCGCTGCAGGCGGTGTTCGACATCCACACGACCGGCCATGGCCACGCGATCTCGGTCTCGGGTTGGCCCGTCCTCGTGGACCTCGAGGCGATGAAGAAGACGCAGAAGTAGAGAGGCCGCGCGACGGTCCTCTCCGAGCGGGCCGCCCGGCGCGCGGCGCGCCGGCGCGGCGGTCGCGCCCGCTCTCAGGACGGCGGCAGCCCCAGCGTCTTCGTCTGGAGGTACTCCTCGAAGCCTTCGAGCCCGCGCTCGCGTCCGAGCCCGCTCTGCTTGTAGCCGCCGAACGGCGCGTCCGGGCCGAACCAGAGGCCGCCGTTCACGCTCAGCGTTCCGGTGCGGATGCGGCGCGCGACCCTCTCGGCGCGCTCGAGCGAGGCGCTGAAGACCGCGCCCGAGAGCCCGTACTTCGAGTGGTTCGCGATGCGGATCGCGTCGTCTTCGTCCTCGTAGGGGATCACCACGAGCACGGGGCCGAAGATCTCCTCCTGGGCGATGGTCGCGTCGGGGTCCACGTCCACGAAGAGCGTCGGCTCGACGTAGAAGCCCTTCGGCAGGTGCGCGGGGCGGCCGCCCCCGACCAAGAGGCGCGCGCCCTCCGCCTTGCCCTTCTCGATGTAGCCGAGCACCCGGTCGCGCTGCCGGGCGTTGATGAGGGGCCCCATGATGTGGGCGACGTTCGTGGGATCGCCGTACTGGATCGCCTCGAACGCCTTCTTCAGGAGCTGCACGCCCTCCGCGTAGCGGGAGCGCGGGAGCAGCATGCGGGTGGTGATCGCGCAGCCCTGACCCGCGTGCACGCAGGTCATGGCGCCGCCCGGGACGACGGCCTCGAAGTTCGCGTCGTCGAGCACGATGCTGGCGGACTTGCCCCCGAGCTCGAGGAAGACGCGCTTCAGGGTCGCAGCGCAGCGCTCCATGATGTGCTTTCCCACGGCCGTCGAGCCCGTGAAGCTGATCATGTCGACGCGCGGGTCGCCCGTGAGCACCTCGCCGACCTCGGCCGGGTCGCGCGCGGTCACGACGTTGAGCACGCCGGGGGGGAGATCGGTCTCCTCCGCCGCCAGCCTGCCGATCCAGGTGGCGCTCCACGGCGTGTCCGGCGCGGCCTTCAGCACCGCCGTGTTCCCGGCCATCAGCGCCGGGACGAGCTTGGCCAGGTTCAGCATGAAGGGGAAGTTCCACGGCGTCACGAGGCCCGCGACGCCGATGGGCTCCCGCAGCACGGTGCGCCGGCTCTTCATGCCGAAGAACTCGTGCACCGGGAGCTCGCGCTCCCAGGCGTACCGCTCCGCGGCCTCGATGTCCCAGAGCATGTCCTGGATGCACGAGTCCTGCTGGACCGCGTAGGTGAGCTGGAGCGGCGCGCCGACCTCGGCCACGATCTGCGGGCGCAGCTCCTCGCGGCGCTTCGCGAGGGCCTCGTGGAGCTGGCGCAGGCAGCGCGCGCGGAACGGGAGGTTCGTCGGCCAGTCGGTCTCGTCGAAGGCCCGGCGGGCGGCGGCGATCGCGGCCTGCATGTCCGCCGCGCTGGCGTCGGCCACCTGGCCCACCTCCTCCTCGGTGGCCGGGTTCACGTTCGCGTAGCGGCGGCCGCCCGCGGCCTCCACGAGCTTTCCGTCGATCAGCATCCGGCTCTCGCCCGCGATCCGGGTCATGCTCCTCCCTGGGCCCGAGGCGGGGCACCGGGCTCGCCCGAGGCGCCCGCGAAAAGCCTCTTGATCATCTTACTTGCGGGCCAGTAAGATGACAACGTGATTTCCACGACCCGGGGCGCCCCCGAAAGGCCCGTGGGCCGCCGCACCAGCGGCCTCGAAACCCGCGCCGCGATCCTGGCGGCGGCCGAGCGCCACTTCGCCGAGGTCGGCTTCGAGGCCGCCCGGCTCGAGGACATCGCAGCGGACGTCGGCATCCGGCGCGCCGCGATCTTCTACCACTTCGGCGACAAGCAGGAGCTCTACGCCGCGGTGCTCGAGCAGGTGTTCCAGGGCGCGATGACGGCCCTCCCGAGCCGGGGCGGCGCGGCCGAGCGGCTCGAGGCGTCGCTCGCCGGCTGGATCGACTACGTCGCGCGCCGTCCCACCGTCGCGCGCCTGATCCTGCGCGAGGCCGCGAACGCCCGGCCCGGCGTCGTGTCGACCTTCGTGCGCGCAGGCCGCGCGCCCGTCGAGTGGATCCGGTCGCTGATCGACGAGGGCGTGAAGTCGGGGGAGCTGAAGCCGCGAACGGACCCGCGTCGGCTCCTCAGCCTGATGGGCGCGACGACGGTGTTCCACTTCGCCGCGATGCCATGGCTCGCGCTGGACGAGCGATTCGATCCGTGGAGCGCGGCCGAGCTCGAGAAGCACAAGCGCGAGGTCCTGCTCGTGGCGCGCGCGCTGCTCGGGATCGAAGCGCAGCCGCCGGGTCGCTGAGCCCGAGAGGACGATGGACTTCGAGATCACGCCGGACCTGCAGCAGCTGATCGACTCGGTGGCCACCGTGCTCGCCCAGGAGTGCCCCACCGCGTTGGTGCGCGACGTCGTCGAGAACGGCGGCGCCCCCGAACAGCCGTGGAAGAGCGCCCGCGAGCTCGGCTGGACCGCGATCGATCTGCCCGAGGCGCTCGGCGGGCTCGGGCTGGGCTTCACGGCGCTCGGCTTCGTGGTCGAGGAGCACGGCCGCCGCATCGCCCCCGGCCCGTTCCTCGCGACCCTCACCCAGTTCCTTCCGCTCGTGTGCGAGGCGGGCGCCCCCGAGCAGCTCGAGCGGTTCGCGGCGCCGGCGGGCGCCGGCGCGCTGCGCGGCGCGCTGGCCGTCGACCACGGGCGGGCCGCGGAGCACGCGCCCGGCGACCGGCTGCGCGCGCGCCGAGACGGGCCCGACTGGGTGCTGGAGGGCGAGCGCACGTACGTCCTCGACGGCGACGTCGCCGACGAGATCGCGCTGGCGGCCCGCGTCGACGAGGGCGACGGCGTGGGGCTCTTCGTGGTGCCCCAGGGAGCGGCCGCAGCACGGCGCGTGGTCGCGCTCGACGCGAGCCGCCCGCTCGCCCATCTCCGCTTCGACGGCGTGCGCGTGAAGCCCGACCGGGTGCTCGGCACGCCCGGCCGCAGCGCGCGCGCTCTCGGGCGCGCGCTCGAGCGCGCCACGGTCGCCGCCGCGCTCGAGTGCGTCGGAGCCTGCCAGACCCTGCTCGAGCTCGCGATCGAGCACGCCAAGAGCCGCCGCCAGTTCGACCAGCCGATCGGCGCCTTCCAGGCGATCCAGCACAAGTGCGCCGACATGTACGTGCAGCTCGAGAAGGCGCGCGCCACCGCCTACTTCGCGATGATGACCCTGGCCGAAGACGACTCGCGCCGCACCCTCGCCGCGTCCATGGCGAAGGCGGCGGCGAGCGACTGCCAGCGGCTGATCTGCAAGGACGGCATCCAGATCCACGGCGGCATGGGGTACACGTGGGAGAGCGACGTGCACCTCTTCGTCAAGCGCGCGAAGACGCTCGAGGCGCTGTTCGGCACCGGCGTCGCGCACCGCCAGCGCGTCGCCGAGCTGTTGGAGGTCTGACGTGCGGCTGCACCGCGACGGCGAGACGGAGGCGTTCCGCGCCGAGCTGCGCGCGTGGCTCGAAGTCCACCAGCCGACGCTCGAGGAGATGCGCGCCGAGCCGCTGACCAGCTCGGCGCACGTCACGGGCTGGTCGCGCCGCTGGCAGCAGCGCCTGTTCGACGCCGGCCTCCTCGTCCCCGGCTGGCCGCCGGAGCTCGGAGGCCGGAGCCTCCCGCCCGAGCAGCAGCTCGTCTACCACGAGGAGATGGCGAGGATCCCGGCGCCGCGCAGCACCAATCCGCAGGGGCTCGGGATCATCGCGCCCTCGATCCTCGACTACGGCAGCGACTTCCTGAAGGAGAAGTACCTGCGGCCGACCCTGCGGGCGGAGATCAGCTGGTGCCTCGGGATGAGCGAGCCCGGCGCGGGCAGCGATCTCGCCGGCCTCTCGACCCGCGCCGAGGTGCACGACGACCGCTTCGTCGTCACGGGACAGAAGATCTGGACCTCGGGCGCGCACGACGCCGATCACTGCTTCTGCTTCGTGCGCACCGATCCGGACGCTCCGAAACACCGCGGCATCAGCGTCCTCGTCATCGACATGAAGGCGCCCGGCATCCGCGTGCGCCCGCTTCCCGAGCTCCTGAACCGCCATCACGTCGACTTCAACGAGGTGTTCTTCGACGGGGTGGTGGTGCCGCGCGACCACCTCGTGGGCCCCCTCAACCAGGGCTGGTCCATCTCGACGGGCTCGCTCGCCCACGAGCGCGGCATGATGTGGCTCTCGGCCGCCGCGCGGCTCGACGGCATGCTCGAGCAGCTGTTCCGGCTGGCGCGCGAGCAGGGGCCCGACGGCCGCCGCATCGGGGAGAGCGCGAGCTTCCGTGACGCGCTGGCCGGCCTCTACGTCGACGCCCAGGCCATGTGGTTCATGGGCTACCGCGGCTTCGCCAAGTTCGCGCGCGGCCGGGCGTCGCCCGAGCACTCGGTGCTCAAGCTCTTCGGCTCGGAGGTCGGGCAGCGCGCGGCGCGGATCGCGACCGAGTTCCAGGGCGTCGACGCGCTCGACGCCGATTTCCAGGGGCGCGTCTTCGACGAGAGCTTCGGACCCGCCCCGTGGATGCGGCAGTACCTGCAGAGCTTCGCGGCGACGATCTCGGCGGGCGCCTCCGAGATCCAGCGCAACATCATCGCGCAGCGCGTCCTGGGCCTGCCGCGGCGCTGAGCGACTCGAACCCCCGGTCCCGGACGGGAAGGAGCCCGCCATGCAGATGAACGACATGATCCTGGTGAGCGTCGACGACCACGTCTGCGAGCCGCCCGACATGTGGGAGCGCCACGTTCCCGCCAAGTGGAAGGACCGCGCGCCGCGGCTGGTGCACAAGCCCGACGGCACGGACATCTGGGTGTTCGAGGGCCAGCAGATCCCCAACATCGGGCTGAACGCGGTGGCGGGCCGGCGTCCCGAGGAGTACGGCGTGGAGCCGACGGCGCTCGCCCAGCTCCGGCCCGGCTGCTACGACGTCGACGCGCGCATCGGCGACATGAACGCCAACGGCGTGCTCGGCTCGCTCTGCTTCCCGACGGTGCCGGGCTTCGTCGGAGAGCTCTTCGGCCGGCAGGCCGCGGCGGGCAACACCGAGCTCGCGATCGCCCTGCTGCGCGCCTACAACGACTGGCACATCGACGACTGGTGCGGCCGCCACCCGGGCCGCTTCATCCCGCTCGCGATCCCGCCCATCTGGGACCCCGAAGAGATGGGGCGCGAGGTGCGGCGGGTCGCCCGGAAGGGCTGCCACGCCATCACCTTCGCCGACAACCCGAGCGCGCTCGGCTATCCGAGCCTCCACGACGCGCACTGGGACCCGTTCTGGAAGGCCTGCTCCGACGAGGGCACGGTGGTCTGCATCCACATCGGCTCCGGCACGCGTCTCAACATGCAGGACGTCAACGCGCCGGTCGAGATCATGATCGCCGGCACGCCCATCACGCTGTTCAACTGCGCCACCGAGCTCGTGTTCTCGGACATCTTCGGCAAGTTCAGCGGCCTCAAGATCGCGCTCTCCGAGGGCGGGATCGGATGGATCCCGTACTTCCTCGAGCGCATCGACTACGTGCACCATCACCACCACCGCTGGACGCTCCATCGCTTCCCGAAGGGGAAGAGGCCCAGCGACCTCTTCCGCGAGCACGTCATCACCTGCTTCATCGACGACGCGGCCGGCGTGCGGAACCGCGATCTGATCGGCATCGACAACATCACCTGGGAGTGCGACTACCCGCACTCCGACTCGACGTGGCCGAACGCGCCCGAGACGCTGTGGGCCTCCCTCGCGGGCGTCCCCGACGACGAGATCCACAAGATCACCTGGCAGAACACCACGCGGCACTTCCAGTACGACCCGTTCAAGCACATCCCGAGGGAGCAGTGCACCGTCGCCGCGCTGCGCGCCCAGGCCCGGCACGTCGACCTGACGCCGCGCGCCGGCGCGGGCGGGAAGCAGCCGTCCGACTACGCCAGGGGCTACGCCACGATCGGCGACATCATGAAGCAGATGGCCCACGCACTCTCCACGCCGTTCGACAGCGCGGCGCGAAGGCAGCCCTGACACGAGGAGGCCCAAGATGCCGGATCGGCCCGGGAACGAGAGCTCCGCGCAGCTGGATCTGCGCGACGTCGAATGGCGCGTGGGCCAGCTCGTCGGCGGCGGCCAGCTCTGGGAGCCGTGCTCCGCGACCGACATCCGCCGCTGGGTTCACGCGATGGACTACCCCAATCCCATCCATTGGGACCAGGAGTTCGCGCGGAGCTCGAGGTTCGGCGGCCTCGTCGCGCCCCAGTCGTTCGTCGTGTGCATGGACTACGGCCACGGCGTGCACCCGGCCTGCGTCGGACGCATCCCGGGTTCGCACCTCATCTTCGGGGGCGAGGAGTGGTGGTTCTACGGCCCGCGCATCCGGCCGGGCGACCGGCTGCTCCAGGAACGGCGCTTCCACGGCTACAAGGTGACCGACACCAAGTTCGCCGGGCCGACCATGTTCTCCTCCGGGGACACGTTCCACACCAACCAGCACGGGACACCCGTGGCGAAGGAGCGCTCGACCGCCATCCGTTACCTCGCGAAGGAGGCGGAGAAGCGCGGATTCTTCGCGAACCAGCTCGGGCCGATTCGCCGCTGGACGCGGAGCGAGCTGGAGCAGGTCGCCAAGGTCCGGCACGACTGGCTGATGTCGAACCGGCTCGGCGTCTCGCCCCACTTCGAGGAGGTGGCGGTCGGGGACCGGCTGCCGCGCCGCGCGATCGGCCCGCACTCGATCGCGAGCTTCACCGCGGAGTACCGGGCGTTCATGTTCGACGCCTGGGGAACCTGGCACTGGGTGATCCCGGAGGGCGTCGAGGACCCGTGGACCACGCAGGATGCCGGGTGGATCGAGGGGTTCGCCTTCGACGAGGAGGGGGCGAAGATCGACCCGCGCAAGCGCGACGGACTCTTCATGGGGCCCTCGCGCGGCCACGTCGACGACGAGCGCGCCGGCGAGATCGGGATGTTCCGCGCGTACGGCTACGGCGCGACGATGGGCGCCTGGACGCACGACTACGTCGCCTTCTGGGCCGGTCACGACGGCTACATCCGTCACTCGAAGTCGCAGTTCCGCACCCCGGCCTTCGAGGGGGACGTCACCTACCTCGACGCGGAGGTGGCCGCGAAGAACGAGGAGTCCGCGTTCGGGACGCCGACCGTCACGGTGAAGGCGAAGCTCACCAACCAGGACGGCGCCGTGCTCGTGGACGCCACCCTCGAGGTGGAGCTGCCGTCCTGACGCGCGCGCGCGGCCGAGGAGGCGTTCGCGGGTGAGGTCCTCCATCCCGCGCGAGCCGGACGAGGCCTCCATCGTCCACGGCCTCCCGCTGAGCGCCGAGCCCGGGCTCGGGCCGCTCACCATCCCCGGCTACCTGCGGGAGGTCACGGCGCGCTTCGGCGAGCGCGAAGCGCTGGTCTGGCGCACGGCGCGCGGCGTCGAGCGCTGGACCTACGCCGCGCTGTGGGAGCGCTCGCTCGAGGTGGCGCGGGCGCTGGTCGCCGGCGGCGTCGGCAAGGACGGGCGCGTCGGGATCCTGATGACGAACCGGCCCGAGCACCTCGCGGCCGCCTTCGGAGCGGCGCTCGCGGGCGCGGTGATCGTGGAGCTCAACACGTTCGCGACGGCTCCGGAGCTCGAGCACCTGCTCCGGGCCTCGTGCGTCTCGACGCTCCTCTTCGAGCGCCGCGTCGCGAAGCGGGACTTCGCCGCCGTCCTGCGCGAGCTCGACCCCGCTCTCGAGAGCGCGGAGCCGGGGCGCATCGCGTCGGCGCGGTTTCCGTTCCTGCGGCGCCTCGCGGACGTCGATGCCGAGAGCGGCTCGGCCGCAGCCGGGGCGATCGAGCCGTGGTCCGAGTTCCTCGAGCGCGGCCGCGGGACCCCGCCGGCGCTGGTCGAGGGGCGGGCGTCCGCGGTGGCCCCCGCGGACGCCGGGGCGCTCTTCTTCTCGTCCGGAACCACCGCGGCGCCGAAGGGCATCCTGCACTCGCAGCGCGCGGTCGCGATCCAGTGGTGGCGCTGGCCGCGCCTCATGGGCGTCGGCGGCGACGTCCGCAGCTGGACGGCGAACGGGTTCTTCTGGTCGGGCAACTTCTCCATGGTGATCGGAACGACGTTCTCGTCGGGCGGAGCGATCGCGCTCCAGCAAACGTTCCAGGCCGAGGAGGCGCTCGCGTTGCTGGAGGCCGAGCGGGTGACGGCGCCGTTCGCCTGGCCGCATCAGTGGGCGAAGCTGGAGGAGGCGCCCAATTGGCGCGCGGTCGACCTCCGGAGCCTCCGCTACGTCGACGCGAGCACGCCGCTCGCGCGGCATCCGAGCGTCCGGACGTCGTGGCAGTTGCCCCCCTCGTACGGCACCACCGAGACGCTCACGATCCACACCTCGTCCGAGACGCGCGGCAGCGGCCACGGCGAGCCGCTTCCCGGCAACACGCTGAAGATCGTCGACCCCCTCACCGGCTCCGTCCTTCCGCGGGGCGCGCGCGGCGAGATCGCCGTCAAGGGTCCGACCTTGATGCTCGGCTACCTCGGCGCGCCGCGCGACGAGACGCTGGACGCGGAGGGCTTCTTCCACACCGGCGACGGCGGTTACGTCGACGCGGCCGGGCGGCTCTTCTGGGAGGGCCGCCTGACGGACGTGATCAAGACCGGCGGGGCCAACGTCTCGCCCCGGGAGATCGACGAGCTGCTCGCGTCCCATCCCGGCGTCAAGCTGGCCCAGACGGTGGGCGTCCCGCACGAGACCCTGGGCGAGCTGGTCGTCGCCTGCATCGTGCCGCACGAAGGAGCGGTCCTCGACGAGGCGTCGATCCGAGAGTTCGCGGGGGCCCGGCTGGCCAGCTACAAGGTGCCTCGGCGCGTCCTGTTCCTGCGCGAGGAGGACCTCGCGATGACGGGAAGCGACAAGGTGAAGGCGGGCGCGCTCCGCCAGCTCGCGGCCGAGCGGCTGGCCGGAGCGCCACCCGGCGGTCGACCCGAGCGCGCCCCGCGCGACACGTGAGCCCGTGCAGCCGCGCGGAACCCGGCGGCGCGCACCCGTGCCGCCCGGCGAGGCTCGGCCGCCGCTCCGCACGCGCGGCGCGCCGCCGGCCGGCCAGGAGGACCCACGATGGCAGACGACCTCTACGGCACCGCGGAGCACCGGGCCTTCCGCGAGGCCGTGCGTCGCTTCGTGGAGGCCGAGCTCCGCCCGCGCGCTCGCGAGTTCGATCGCATGGGCCGCATCGACAAGGCGCTGTACAGGCGCATGGGAGAGCTCGGCATGCTGGGCCTCCGCTACGACGAGCGATGGGGAGGCGCGGGGCTCGACTGGTCCTACACCGCGGTGCTGTTCGAGGAGCTCGCGCGCTGCGACAACGCCGGCGTGGCGCTCGGCATCAGCGTGCAGACGGACATGGCGACCCCGTCCCTGCACCAGTTCGGCAGCGACGCGCTGCGGCAGAAGTACCTCGTGCCCGCGATCGCGGGAGAGATGGTGGCCGCGATCGCGGTGACCGAGCCGGGCGCGGGCTCGGACGTGGCAGGCATCAAGACGCGCGCGGTGCGCGACGGCGACGACTGGGTCATCCGCGGGAGCAAGCTCTACATCACGAACGCGGCGACGGCCGACTGGCTCTGCCTCCTGGCCGTGACCGACCCCGCGGCCGGCTACGCGGGCTTCAGCCAGATCGTCGTGCCCACCGACGCGCCCGGCTTCCGCTACGAGCTGCTGGACAAGATCGGCAACTGGGGCTCGGACACGGGTCAGCTCTTCCTCGACGACGTGCGGGTGCCGGTGAGCCACACCATCGGCGAGATCGGCCGCGGCTTCCAGCAGCAGATGGTGCAGTTCCAGGACGAGCGGCTGGTCGCGTGCGTGAGCAGCGTCGCCAGCTCGTTCGAGCTGTGGGAGCAGACCACGCGCTGGTGCCGCGAGCGAACCCTCTTCGGCAAGGCGCTCGCCGAGATGCAGGTCACGCAGTTCACGCTGGTCGAGCTGCTGACCCAGCTCACGGCCGCACGCGAGCTCACGCACGCCTGCATCCGCAAGCGCATCGCCGGCGAGGACGCGAAGCTCGAGATCAGCATGGCGAAGCTGTTCTGCGGCCGGACCGTGCGCGCCGTGGCGGACGCGTGCATCCAGCTGCACGGCGGCTTCGGCTACATGAAGGAGAGCGCGGCCGGCCGCGCCTTCGTCGACAGCCGCTTGATGTCGATCGGCGGCGGCGCCGACGAGACGATGATCCAGTACGCCGCGAAGCTGCTCGGGCTCTGAGCCCGATCGGTCCTCCCGGCCGGTGCCGGCCGAGCGGGCGGGTCGATCACCTCAGCATCCGACCCGGGTGACGCTCGAGCGGTCGGTCTTCCTCGATGGTCACCTCCCCGTTCACCAGGACGAAGCGGTAGCCCTTCGCGCGCTGGACGCGCCGCCACTCGCCCCCGGGCTGATCCTCGAGCTTCTCGACCGGGAGCACCTGCAGGTTCTCGAAGTCGTACACGACGACGTCCGCCGCCTTGCCCACCTCGATCGTGCCGCGGTCCCGGTATCCCGCCACGTACGCGGGCAGCGCGGAGAGCTTCGCGTGCACGTCCTCGAGCGACATCACGTCGCCTTCGCGAGCCGCCCGGATGATCGTCTCCGTCGGGTAGCGCCCGGCCGTGAGGAAGCGCACGTGCGCGCCTCCGTCCGAGACGCCGGGGAGGACCGAGGGATCGGTCATGACCTCGCGGTAGCCGCCCTGGGTATCGGTCGGCGACACGCTGAAGAACACCGTCTTCAGTCGATCGGCGCAGGCGAGGTCGAGCAGCGCGTCGACGGGGTGCTTGCCCAGCTGCTCCGCGACGTCGCGGATCGGCCAGTCCTGCCAGCGCTGCGTCTCGGCGCTGAAGCCCTCCGCGACGACGATGTCCTCGAACGCCCCGGAGAGGTAGGGCTTCGAGTCGCGCAGCGCCGGGCGGCGCGCCGGATCCGAGAGCTTGGCGAGGCGCTCCGCGAGGCTACCCGTCGTGGCCTCGCGCCAGGCCGGCATCTCGTCGTAGAGGTTCCAGTCCTCGAACGAGAACGTGTGCCCGGCGTCCGTGGTGAAGCCCTGGCCGTAGATCGGGAGTCCGCGCTCGCGGCAGCGCGCGAGCCACTGGAGCTGCTTCTTGTGCACCTCGGGGTAGTGCTGGAAGGCGATCACCGCGTTGAAGAGCAGCGGCCGCCCGGCCGCCTTCGCGACCTCCTCGCAGAACGCCGTCGTCCCGCCGCCCTTGCACGCGGGCGTGAGCTGGATGAAGCCGCGGCTGAAGTGGCCGAGCTCCCGCGCGAGCTCGTAGCAGGTCTCCTTGTGCATGACGTCGCTCACCATCGGGGAGCCGTCGAAGTCCTTCTGCTGATCGGCGCCGGATCCGTCCTCCATGCGCTGCGCGGACCAGCCCGACGCGCCCGCCTCCATCGCCTCGCGCAGCAGCCGACGCAGCTCGGCGTGCTCGGCGTCCGTCGGCCGCACGCCGGCCTTGGCCCGCTCGACCCCGAGGACGTAGGTGAGCAGCGGGCAGAGCGGCAGCAAGGCGCCGAAGTTCACCGCCTTCGGAAGCGCCGCGATGGCGGCGAGCATCTCGGGAAAGCTCTCCCAGCTCCAGGGGAGCGCCTGCTTCATCGCCGCCAGGGGAATCGACTCCACCCGCGTCATCGAGAGCATCGCGCGCTCCCGGTCCTCCTCCCGCATGGGGGCGAACCCGAAGCCGCAGTTGCACGCGACGACCGACGTGACGCCGTGCCAGCCGGCCATGGTGCAGTACGGATCCCAGAAGATCTGGGCGTCGTAGTGGGTGTGGAGATCGATGAAGCCCGGGGCCACGATCATGCCCGACGCGTCGAGCACGCGATCCGCGTCGGACGCGCGCAGCGCGCCGATCTCGGCGATCCTGCCGTCCTTGATCCCCACGTCCGCGCGGACGCGCGGCATCCGCCGCCCGTCGACGAGGATGCCTCCGCGAATCGCGGTGTCGAACCGTGCCACGACGCATCCTCCGCGCGCCCTCGAGAGCGGAGCGGGCGCTGCGCTCCGATTCTAGGAAGCCGCGGAAGGACTCCCTTGCCTGCTGTAAAGCCCCGCCCGCGCTCGCTCGCGGACGTCAGAGCTCGATCAGCGTCGGGACTCGGCGCGCGGCCAGCAGCCGCCGTCCCAGGTCCAGGACGATCTCGTCGGCCGAGCCGAAGAGCCCCTCGAGCGCGAGCGCGCGCCTGAAGAAGCGGTGGAAGGAGTGCTCGGTGGTGAAGCCGATGCCGGCGAGGACCTGCTGGCAGTGCGCGGAGACGGTGCGCGCGGTGCGCCCGGCGACCGCCTTCGCGAGCGCGGCCGTCTCCGAGCTCGGCTGCTCCCTGGCCGCGGTAAGCGTCGCCTCGAGCGCCTCCACCGCGACGAGCGCATCGGCGAGGCGATGACGCACGGCCTGGAACCGGGCGATGGGGCGGCCGAACTGCACTCGCTCCAGCGCGTGGCCGCGCGCCAGGGTCAGCATCGCGCGGCTCGCGCCCGCCATCTCGTGCGCGAGCGCCCGCCGGCCGAGCGCGACGGCCGCGTGCCAGGCGTCCGGCTCGAGCGGCGCAGCGGCCTGCGCCGGGACCCGCACGCGAACCGCGTGGAGCCCGGCGCCGGGGTCGACGCCGCGCAGCGGTCGCACCTCCGCGCTCGCGGCCGGCGCGCTCACCGCGCGCGGCTCGGACGCCGGCCCGCACACGACGAGGAGCTCGCCCGCCGCCGCGGCGCGAGCCGTCGCGAGGCCGCGCGCCTCGATGCCGCCGGCGCCGCGGACTCCCGGCGGGCTCCAGGCGGCGAAGGGCGGCAGCAGCACGGCGAGGTCCGCGCGCGGCTCTACGCCGAGGGCCGACGCGAGCACGTCGTCGAGCGCCGTCGCCGCGGCGTTCGCGGCGCCCAGCGCGCCGAAGACGATCTCGATCGCGTCGGAGGGCGCGGCCTCGAGGAGATCCAGCCATCCGAGCCGCCCGAGCGCGCGATCGACCGCTTCGCGGCCCTCGGCGCCCGAGAGGGCGGCGCGCACCGCCTCCTCCATCAAGGTGCGTTCGCCGGCGTCGATCATTCTGCGTCTCCGAGGTCGAGCAGTCGCCGCGCGATGATGTTGCGCTGCACCTCCAGGGTGCCGCCGTAGATCGTGGAGGCGCGCGAGTAGAGGTACTCGCTGCGCCACATCTCGGCCGCTGCGCCGTCGTCGAGCTCGACGACCCCGCGGAGCAGCCGGCGCACGGCGTCGTACGTCGTCTGCTCGGCGGTGGCCACGAGCACCTTGTCGACCGACGTCTCCGCCCCGAGCGTCGCTCCCGCGGCCAGCCGGTGCTGCGTGGCGCGCGAGCGCGCGCGCAGCGCGTGCAGCTGCACGAACGCCTCGCCGACGACCTCGGCGGCGCGGTCGTCGGCGGGCGCGGCGTCGACGAGCCGCTGCAGGCGCTGGTAGAGATAGGCGATGCGCTGCCAGAAGCAGGAGGAGCGCTCGTACGGCAGGATGCTCATGGCGACGGCCCAGCCTCCGTGGAGCGGCCCGAGCATGCGCTCCGCCGGGACCACGACGCCGTCGAAGAACACCTGCGCGAACTCGCGCACGCCGTTCATCATCTCGAGCGGCGACACGGTGATGCCGGGCGTGTCCATGTCGACGAAGAACGCGCTGATGCCCCGGTGCCTCGACTCGGGCGGCCCCGTGCGCGCGAGGAGCACGCAGCGGTCGGAGTACTGCGCCAGGCTGGTCCAGACCTTCTGACCTTGGATCACCCAGGCCGACGCACGCGCGGCGTCGCCCCCTTGCGGGACCGCGCGGCAGCGCAGGGACGCGAGGTCGCTCCCCGTGTCCGGCTCGGAGAAGCCCTGGCACCACATCTCCGCGCCCGAAAGGAGGCGCGGAACCACCTCGGCCGCCAGCCCGGGCGCGGCGAACTCGATGACGGTCGGCGCGAGCACCTCGATCAGCGAGTAGAGCCCCGGATCGGTGAGATCGCGCGCCGCGAGGGCCGCCCCGAGCTCCGTCCGCAGCACCGGCGGGCCCCCGCGGCCGCCGACGCGCTGCGGCCAGCCGAGCTGCATCCAACCCGCCTCGAACAGGATCGACTTCACGCGCTGCATCTGCGCCATCCGCTCGTCCAGCGTCCCCGGCGGGGCGTGGCGGGGCGCGACCTCGTCCTGGTGCGCGTCGAGCCAGCGCTGGAGCGCCGCCCGGTACGCGCCGAGGTCGATCGAGCGAGAATCGTCCATGCCGGGAATTGAGAACACCATTCTCGACATGATATGCTCGGCCGTCCCGGCGGACCAGCGAGGAGCAAGAGGCATGCGCGAGGCTCTGGCCCCCGAGGCCTTCGTCCAGGATCTCGTGGCGCGCATCCAGGCGCGGCGCACCTTCGGCGGACACCCGCTCTGGCTCGCCATCGCCGACGGCAAGCTCCGCCGCGAGCAGCTCCAGCTCTTCGCCGTCCAGTTCTTCCTGCAGGTGCGCGAGTTCCCGCGCGCCGTGAGCGCCATGCACGCGAACTGCCCGTTCCCCGAGGAGCGCATGGAGCTCGCGGAGAGCGTCTACGAGGAGGAGACGGGGCGCATCTCCGGCTGCAACCAGCCGCACCCGGAGCTCTTCATCCGCTTCGGCGAGGCCATCGGGCTGCGCCGCGCCGACATGGTCGAGGGCCGTCCCCTCCCCGCGACGCGCTCGCTGATCGACTGGTTCGAGCTCTCCACGAAGCAGCGCTCCTTCATCGAGGCCGCGGCCGCGATCAACCTCGCGGCGGAAGGGCAAGTGCCCGGGGCGTTCGGGCCGATGGCGCGCCGCCTCCAGGAGAGCTACGGCCTGAGCCGCGAGGCGGTGGAGTTCTGGGACGTCCACGAGATCGCCGACGCCGAGCACAGCGCCGTGGGCGACCACATCGTGATCCGGCACGCCACCGACGCCGCCACCCAGGCCCGCGTGCGCGACGCGTTGCAGCACTCGCTCGACGCCTGGTGGCAGTTCTTCGACGGGATCCAGGCGGCGCTCTGAGCGCGCGGCGGCGGCGCGCGTCCGCCCATGCGCCGGCGTCTCTGGGCGCGGTGACGGGCGCGCAGCCGGGCGCCTCAGTCCGACCACGGGCGCTGGTTCCAGGGGCGATCCAGCGGCCTCGTTCCGGCCCCGACCGGAAAGAACTGCCGCTGCGCGTACGTCTCGCGCGCGAGCCCGTGGGCCAGCTCGTCGAGGAACGCGCGCTTCAGGTCCTGCGTGAACAGCAGGCGCGTGTAGCGCAGGACGAGCGGGGGCCGCTTGGCCAGCTCGCGCGCCAGCTCGAAGGCCCGGTCGAGCAGCCGGTCCTTGGGCACGACCTCGTTGACCGCGCCCCACGCGAGCGCCTCCTGCGCGCTCAGCTTCTTCCCGGTCAGGAGCATGTACCGCGCCCGGTTGCGCCCGACGAGCAGCGGCCAGATCACGTGCTGGCCGTCGCCCGGGACCAACCCGCGCGGGAAGTGCGCGAGATCCTGGAAGTAGGCGTCCTCGGAGGCCAGCACGATGTCGCCCAAGAGCGGCACCTCGGAGTGAATATTGCACGGGCCGTTCACGGCGCTGATCATCGGGACCTCGACCGACAGCACGTTCTCGACCAGCATGCGGCCATACCAGGCCTTCTCGTCGAGCAGGCTGAGGCCCTTCTGCCCGTCCAGCGCGAGGTAGATCGGCTCCTGCGGCTCGCCGCCCGGGGGCGCGCCCCAGTCGGCGTTGTAGTTCTGGCCGGTGCCGGTGTGGATCAGCACCTTGATCTCGCGGTCGCCCGCGACGTCGGCGAACGCGTCCGACATCTCGTCGTGGGCCTTCCAGTCCCACACGAGGCTGCCGCCGTTCGTGTGGCACTGCATGAGCAGGATGCCCTCTTCGCTCAGCTCGAACCGGAAGTTGGCGTACCGGTCCTTGTACTCCGAGAACCTCGTTCGCTTGGCCACCGGACCTCCTCGCGCAGGGGGAAACGTTCGGCTGCACGCGCCCGCCCGCGCCTCGTCGCGGCGCGCGCCCGCGTTCTACGACCGCCGGAGGAAGCGCTCGAGGTTCCCGCGCAGCTCGGGCGTGTCGAACGACTCGCTCTCGGCCGACATCGCGAAGTCGATGGTGGCCAGGACGGCCCGCTCGACGTGGAGGTTCAGCGCGCGCTTGGTCGCCTCCACGGCCTGGCGCGGCAGGCCGGCGATCCGGTGGGCCGCGGCGAGCGCCGCGGCGAGCACCTCGCCGTCCGGGCACACGTGATTGGCGAGCCCGATCGCCGCCGCGCGCGCGGCCGGGATCCGGTCCCCGGTGAAGGCGTACTCCTTCGCGAGGAGGAGGCTCGTGTGGAGCGGCCAGGTGAGCGGGCCGCCGTCGGCCGCCACGAGCCCCACCGCGACGTGCGGGTCGGCGAGGTACGCGGACTCGGCCATGTAGACGACGTCCGAGAGCGCGACCACGCTGCAGCCCAGCCCCACCGCCGGCCCGTTGACGGCGGCCACCACCGGAACGCGGCAGCGGATCATGTTGAGCACGAGCTCCCGGCCCTCGGCGATCACGTCGCGCCGCAGCCGGCGGTCCTTCGCCATCCGCTCGAGGAGGTCGAAGTCCCCGCCGGCCGAGAACGCCCGCCCCTCGCCCGTGACGACCGCCACGCGCGCGTCGGCGTCCGCGCCGAGCAGCGGGAAGACGCGCGTCAGCGCGAGGTGCAGGTCCTCGTTCACGGCGTTGAGCTGCTCGGGGCGGGCGAGCCGCACGATCCGCACCGGGCCGTCGGACTCGACGCGGATCGCGCCGGGAAGGTCGTAGTGCACGGGCGCTCCTCTCCGGTCCTGCATCGCGCTCAGGCCGCCGGCAGGCCGAGGATGCGCGTCGCGACGATGTTCTTCTGGATCTGCGACGTCCCGCCCATCACGCTCTGCGCGCGGCTGTACAGGTAGACCTTCAGCCCGAGATCCTCGCCGTCGGCCGCCGCGCGCGACCCGGACACCGCCAGCGCCGCCGCGCCGACCGCCTGCTCCACCCACGTCATCAGCAGCTTGTCGATGGAGCCTCCGGGCCCGTGGTCGACGCGGTCGAGGCGCTCCGAGAGCCTGCGGCGGACGTGCAGCCGCAGCATCTCCGCCTGCACGTACGCCCACGCGACGGCCTCCCGCTGGTGGCTGGCGAACCCGCCGGGCGCGGCGCGCACCTCCTGCTCGAGCTCGTGGACCATCTTCGCGTACCGCGCCACGTAGCCGAGCTCCCCGGGCTCGCGCTCGTGGGCGACGATCGTCATCGCGACGCGCCAGCCTTCTCCCGGCGCGCCGATCGTGTTCGCCGCGGGGACGCGCGCGCCGTCGAAGAGGACCTGCCCGAACTCCGTCGTGATCCCGTTGATCATGCGGAGCGGCCGCTGCTCGATGCCCGGCTGGCGCATCGGCACGGCGAAGGCCGAGAGCCCCTTGTGCTTCGGTGCGGCGGGGTCCGTGCGCGCGAGCAGGAAGCACCAGTCGGCGACGTCCGAGTAGCTGGTCCAGATCTTGTGGCCGTGGATCACGTACTCGGCGCCCTCGCGCGTCGCGCTCGTGCGCAGCGAGGCGAGATCGGATCCCGCGTCCGGCTCGCTGAAGCCCTGGCACCAGCGCTCGCGCCCGCTGATCAGCCCGGGCAGGAAGCGCTGCTGGACCTCCTCGCTGCCGTGGGTCGCGATCCCCTGGACGAGGTATCCGAGGCTCGGGCGCGGAGGCGCCCCCGCGGCGGCGAGCTCCTCGTCGAGGATGACGTCGAAGACCGGCGGGAGGCCGTGCCCTCCGAAGCGGATGGGCCAGGAGAGCCCGAAGAAGCCGGCGTCGTAGAGCGCGGTGTGCCACTCCGCCTGCCGGGCCCAGTACGCGTCGTCCGTCGAGGAGACCGGGAGGCCCGGGTTGTGGTCGGCGAGCCAGGCGCGGAAGCGCGCGCGGAACGCCGCCTCCTCCGGCGAGTCACGCAGGTCCATCGGCCGCTCCCAGGCGCGCACGCTCCAGCCCGCGCAGCTGCTCGCCGTCGTCGCCGAACCACCGCGAGGAGAGGAGCGCGCGGCGCAGGTAGACGTGGACGATGCAGTCCCAGGTGTTGCCCATGCCGCCGTGCACCTGCACCGCGGTCTCGCAGACGGTGCGCGCGGCGCGGGCGCAGTAGGCCTTCGCGACGCGGCCCGCCGTGAGGGCCTCGTCGGGAGCGAGCTCGTCGACGCCCCACGACGCCTGCAGCGCGACGCTGAACGCCCCCTCCGACAGGCAGAGCGCCTCCGCGAGGAGGTGCTGCACGGCCTGGAACGACCCGATGGCGGCGCCGAACTGCCGCCGCTCCTTCGCGTACGCGACGGTGAGGTCGAGCACGCCGCGCGTGACGCCGATCAGGTCGGCGCTCGTGAGCGCGAGGCCGAGCGCCGCCCAGGCTTCGAGATCGGCGCGCCCGAGGAGCCGCGGGGCGTCGGGCAGCGCGGCGACGGGCGCGCCGGCCGGAATCGTGCGGAGCGCGCGCGTGAGGTCGGCGCCCTCGCGCCCGCCCTCGCCCCGCACCTGCGCGAGGCGATGGCCGCCGTCCTCGGCGCGCAGGACGTACACCGGGCCGTCACCCGCCGCGGCGTCGACGGCGTAGATCGGCGCGGTCGTCGCCGGCCCGGACACCACCGCGGCGCCCAGGAGATCGCGGGCGAAGCCGACCACCGCGCCGTCGGCCGGACTCGCGCCGGCGCGGCGAGCGAGGTCGGCGGCCAGGACCGGGCCGGCGAACGCGACGTCCGCGACGGCTTCCCCGAGCGCCTCGGCGATGATCGCCGCCTCGACGCCCCCGGCGAGCGGCGCACCCCCGCCCGCGTCGTGGCGCAGCTCGAGCCAGCCGGCCTCGCGCACCGCCTCGGCGAGGCGGGCGCGGCGCTTGCCGTCGTCGAGGTCGGCGACCGTCCGCGGGCCGAGCGCTCGGGCCAGCCGCCTGGCGGTGCGACGCAGCTCGGCCTGCTCGGGCGTGTCGCGCGCGTCCATCGGCGAGAATCATCCTAGCATTTTCGGAGAGCGCGATTGCAACCATCCAGACATCGGCTTATCCTCCGAGACCCCCGCCCCGTGGCACCACGCGATGTCCTCCGACCACGACTACCATCCGCTGGCCGTGGTCGACGTCGTGGACGAGACCGCCGACGCGCGGTCCTTCGTCCTCGACGTCCCTCCGGGGCTCGAAGAGGCGTTCGCCTACGCGGCGGGGCAGTTCTGCGCCTTCCGGGCGACGATCGGCGGCGAGCGCGTGGTGCGCTGCTACTCGATGTCGAGCTCGCCCGACGTCGGCGACCGCTTCACCATCACGGTGAAGCGCGTCGCCGGCGGCAAGATGTCGAACTGGATGAACGACGCGCTGGCTGCGGGCGGCGCGATCGAGGCGACGCGCCCGGCAGGGCGGTTCGTCCTGCGCCCGGCCGAGTCGCCGATCGTCGCCTTCGCGGGCGGGAGCGGCATCACGCCGGTCCTCTCGATCGTGAAGACGGCGCTCGCCACGACCGCGCGCGACGTCGTCCTCGTGTACGCGAACCGCGCGCCCGGGAGCGTCATCTTCGCCGAGGCGCTCGAGCGCCTGCGCGCGGCGTCCAGGGGACGCCTGGCGCTGCTCCACCACCTCGACTCGGAGCGCGGGCTCCTCGATGCCGCGGCGTGCGCGGCGCTCGTCGGCGAGCGGACCGACGCCGACTTCTACGTCTGCGGCCCGGCCCCGTACATGGACGTCGTGGCGGCCGGTCTCGCGCAGCGCGGCATCGACCCGGACCAGATCTTCGTCGAGCGCTTCGAGCTGCCAAGCGGCCCGGCCCCGCCCGCGGAGAGCTCGGAGACGGAGTCCCTCGTGATCCGGCTCGGGCGACGCAATCACACGCTCGCGTACGAGCCCGGCGACACCGTCCTCGAGGCCGCCCGGCGCGCGGGGCTGACCCCGCCGTTCGCGTGCGAGCGCGGGAACTGCGCGACCTGCATGGCCCATCTCGAGGAGGGAAGGGTCGCGATGCGCGTCAACGACGCGCTCTCGCCCGACGAGGTCGAGGCGGGGTGGATCCTGACCTGCCAGGCCGTCCCGCTCACCCGCGAGGTCGTCGTCGACTACGACCGCTGAGCCCGGCGCCCGCGGCCGCGGGAGCGGCCGGGCGCCCGCCGCGCCGGCGCAGGCGCGGCGCGCGCCGGCGCGCCGACGCCGGTCGAACCCGCCGCACGGCGGCGTCGCGAGCGCCCCGATCAGAGCCCGCCGCACAGCGACGCGACGAACGCCTCGGTGCGCCTGCGCGACTCGACCCGGGCGGCGCGGTCCGCTCCGAGGGCGAGGACGCGAACCGCGAGGTCGGTGACGCCCGCGTCGCGGAAGCGGCGCAGGCGGGCCGCGATCGCCGACTCGTCGCCCGCCGCCAGGATGTCGCCCACGTCGGCCGCGTCGCCGTACTCGAGGAGGCGCTGGTAGTTCGGCGAGAACTCGGCGTGCCCGAGCACCCGGTTCGCCCGCTCGCGCGCGGCCTCCACCTCGTCCTTCGAGCACAGCGTGACCGGGACGCCGGCGACGATCCGAGGCGCCGGTCGCCCGGCCGCCGCCTTCGTGATGCGCGGCACGACGTGCTCCGCGACCGCGCGCTCGTCGGCCATCCAGAGGATGGTCCCCGACGCCTGCTCGCCCGCGATGCGGAGCATCACGGGCGCGAGCGCCGCGAGCAGGACCGGCGTCGGGGCGTAGTCGGTGACGTCGAGCGGGCTGTGCACGCGGTAGCCCTCGTTCTCGACGTCGACGCGGCCCGGGCCCGCGAGCGCCGCGTGGAGGACCTCGAGGTAGTCGCGCAGCCGGCGCGCCGGCCGGTCGTACGGAAGCCCGAGCATGCCTTCGATCACCCAGTGGTGCGACACGCCGAGCCCGAGCGCGAAGCGGCCCTCGCACACCGCCTGGTTCGAGAGCGCCTCCTGCGCCATCGCGATGGGATGACGCGTCTGGATCGGGAGGACCGCCGTGCCGAGCTCGACCCGCTCGGTCGCGCGCCCCATGAGCGTGATCATGGTGAACGCGTCGAAGTCGCCGGGGATCTGGGGCACCCAGACGGAGGCGAAGCCCGCCCGCTCGGCCGCCTCCGCATCCGCGATCAGGCCCGCGACCTTGTGCCGGTAGCGCCCCAGCTCCGGGCCGATCATGAGGCCGATCCGCATCCTGGTCTCCCTCGGGCCGCCCCCGCCGGCCGGCCCAGACTAGCCGCGCGAGACGGGTTCTGGCAATTCGATTCTCGTTTGGGGAGAATTGGGGTTCCGGCCCGGCTCGGGCCCGGCTCGCGCCCGCCCCGTCGCGCGGGCCGAGGGCAGGGGAAGGAGCTCACGTGGCGAGCGTCGACGACGACGTATCGGGCTGGCGCCAGCGGGCGGTCTCGCGGAGCCTGAGCGCCGCCCGCACCCGCGCCGAGCAGCGCGTCCAGCGGCTCCTGAACGCGGCGTTCGAGCTGATCGACGAGAAGGGCACGAGCGACTTCACGATCCAGGAGGTCGTCGACCGCTCCAAGCAGTCGCTGCGCGGGTTCTACCAGTACTTCGACGGCAAGGACGAGCTCCTGTTCGCGCTGCTCGAGGAGACCCTCCGCGAGGCGCTCGAGGATCTGCGCCGCGCCGTGGAGGCGGAATCCGAGCCCCTCCAGCGCCTGCGCGCGTTCACGATCCGCCTCCACGAGTGGTGCGAGCCGCTCGGAGCGCGGCGCAAGCGCGGCGCCCACAACCGGATCCCGATGTCGGAGTTCTCGCTCCAGCTCGCGCTGAAGGACCCGGAGCGCGTCGCCGGCGTGATCGCGCCGGTCGCGCGGATGCTGATCGAGCTCCTCGACGCGGCGGCCGCGGCCGGCGCCATCCGGACGAGCGACACGCGGCGCGCCGCCCTGCTGATCCAGCAGACCGTGATGTACGGCTGGCTCATGAATCGCCTGGTCCAGAGTCCCCGCGCGCGCGTCACGGCCGAGGACGCCTGGGCCTTCTGCCTGCACGGCCTCGGCGGCTGACGCCGGCGCCGCGCGCGAGCGAGGAGACGACTCGTGAAGCACCCCGTGATCGTCGCGGCCCTGCGGACGCCGATCGGGCGCGCGCGCAAGGGCGCGCTCGTGGGCAAGGATGCCTTCGAGCTGGCCCAGGTGGTGGTCCGCGCCGTCCTCGAGCGCACGGGCATCGAGCCGCGCGAGATCGACGACGTCGTGATGGCCGAGAGCCTCCAGGGAGGCGGCGTCATCGCGCGCCATACGGCCGTGGTGCTCGGCCTCGCGCAGGTCCCCGGAATGGCGACCAATCGGCACTGCGCGGCCAGCCTCGGGGCGCTCGCGACCGCCGCCGGGTCGATCGCGGCCGGCATGGACCGCGTCGTCCTCGCGGGCGGGACCGAGAGCCTGAGCACGATGCCGCTGTGCCAGAAGTCGCCGGCGCCGGGCGCGGCTCCGCAGCTCTGGATGCCTCCCTCCCATCCGGAGACGCCGGAGGCGCCCGCGTTCGACATGTCGATCACCGTCGGGCACAACACGGCGGTCGAAGCGGGGCTCTCCCGCGCGGACGTGGACCAGTGGGCGGTCTACAGCCACGCGCGCGCGATCGAGAGCATCGACTCCGGCGCCTTCGCGTCCCAGCTGGTGCCCGTCGAGCTCGAGAGTCCCGCTGGAGAGGTGCGGCGGTTCGAGACCGACGAGCATCCCCGGCGCGGCCTCACGCTGGAAGGGATGGCGCAGCTCAAGGTCCTCCATCCCGAGATCGAGGGCTTCACCGTGACGGCGGGCAACGCCGCGGGCGTCAACGACGGCGCGGCCGCGGTGCTGCTCATGGACCCGGACTACGCGGCATCCCGGGGCTTCGAGCCGCTCGCCGCGATCCGGTCCTGGGCCGCTGTGGGGGTCGCTCCCCGGCGCACCGGGCTGGCTCCGATCGAGGCCATCCCGAAGGCGCTGGCCCGAGCGGGCGTCGACCGCCGCGACGTCGACCTCTTCGAGATCAACGAGGCGTTCTGCTCCGTTCCCGTGGCCGCCACGCGCGCGCTCGGAATCGACCCCGAGATCTGCAACGTGAACGGGAGCGGCTGCAGCCTGGGTCACCCGATCGCGGCCACCGGAGCGCGCATGGTCGTCACGATGGTCCACGAGCTCAGGCGCCGGGGCGCGCGTCTCGGCTGCGTCTCGATGTGCGCGGGCGGCGGGATGGGCATGGCGATGGTCGTCGAGGCGCTCTGAGCGTCGTCAGAGGCGCACGAGCCCTCGCGGCAGGGGCAGCCGCAGATCCGGGTAGCTCACGATCCCCGGCGGCGCGGCCACCACGACCGGGATGGCGTTCACGGCGGGCATCGCCGTCATGACGTGCCCCAGCACCATGAAGTCGGCGAGCGACTTCGCCCCGAAGTCGGCCGGCGGAAGGAACTGCACGGTCGACCGCACGGTCGGCAGTCCCTGCACCTCGATCACGTAGCCGTCCTCGATCTTCCAGTCGGGCTCGAGGACCGGCGCCTTCTTCCAGCGCACGTCGATCTGGACGACCGTGCGCCCGGCGACTCTTCCCTGCCAGCTGGCCGCGACGCCGGCGACGCACCCCGCCGCGATGCGCCACGAGCCGAGATCGAGGTCCGTCGTGGTCTTCGCGTGCTCGGCCTCGCAGATCACGTCGTCGAGCTCGACGCCGAGCGCGTCCGCCACCATCGCCACGGCCTCGCCGAACACCGCGGTGCCCTCGGCGGTCATCTTCTGGAGGTCCGGATCGTCGATCGGACGGCCGAACCCGGCAGGCCGCTCGGTGTCGGGCGAGTCGTAGAGGGCGGTGTGCGCCGCCTCGCTGATCGTGATCTTGTCGACCCGGCTGCTGATGCCGGCGAGCACGATGCCGAGCAGCTCGGCCCAGCCCGGGCTGATGCCCGTCCCGAAGAGCGACGAGCCGCCCCGCTGGCACGCGTCGACGAGCCGCTGCCGATCGGCGCCCAGCCGCCGGCCGTTGACGAACGCCGCGGTGGTGACGACGTCGACGCCGGCGGCGAGGATCCGCGCGAGCTCGTCGATCGACGGCCACATGGGGTTGTAGACGACGCAGTCCGGGCGCAGGGCGAGCAGGGCCTCGACGTCGTCCGTGGCGGCCACGCCCAGGGGCCCGAGGCCGCACAGCTCGCCGACGTCGCGTCCCACCTTGCCCGGGGACCACGCGTAGCAGCCCACCAGCTCGAGCCCGGGGTTCCTCGCGATCGCGGCCGCTGCCTGCTTGCCCACGTTTCCGGTGGTCCACTGCACGACGCGGATCGGCTTCACGTGCGAACGCATCCTCCTCGGCTTCGCGCCGGAGCGCCCGGGTCAGCCGGTGCGCGCCCCCTCCGCGGACTCGGCGAGCGGGTCGTGCGGGCGCCCGGAGTCGAAACCTCCGTGCTTGCGCATGAACGTGGTGGCGCGGCGCCGGATGCGCCAGCCGTCCGCCGTGCGCACGTACTCGTCGCGGTACCAGGCGAGGCGCATGGCGTGGGTGCGCTGGTCGATGAAGACGCAGTGCTGCACGCCGGAGGCGCGGTCGCCGTCGAGCTCGACCACGGGCATGTTTCCGAGGAACTGGCCCCGCGGCGCCGCCGCCAGGAGCGCCGGAAAGCGCTCCAACGTGTAGGCGGTGCCGAAGGCGCTGTACTCGGCGTCCGGCGTGAACACCTCGAGCCAGCGATCGAGCACGAACTGGCTCGCGTACGCCATGTAGCGGGCGCAGAGCTGGTGGATCTCCACGAGGTCCGCGACGCGCCGCGGATCGCGGCTCACGGGACCGGCTCGAGCGCGAGCTCGAACTGGGAGGTGCCGGTATCCGGGATCCTGGGCTGCCTGTGGATCTCGACGGGGAACGACATCACGATGAGCGAGTACAGCAGCTTGAGCAGCCGGAGCGCGCGCTCGGGGAGAGCGTCGAGCGGGAACTGGTCCAGATACTGGATGGCCGCCTCGGCCCGCGGGAAGACCGCGTCGTAGAACGCCTGGATCTCGTCCATGGTGCTGGCCAGGCGCTTCGCGTAGCGCTCGGGCTCGCCGTCGAGGCACCAGTCGGCGACCCACGGCTCGAGATCGGCGAACTCGGGGGGGAGCAGGGGCTCGGCCATCGTCATCCCTCCTTCTGCTTGCGCTGGTAGTCCTCGACCCAGGTGTGGACCACCTTGTTCAGGTGCCGGCACATGAACTCCTGGTCGCCCAGCGGGAACGCCGTGACCGCGCGCGACTCGAGCCCCATCTGCGTCGCCTCGAGCGTCCCGCAGTCCTCGAGGGCGTACTCCTTGATCGTGGCGATGCCCAGCTGCTGGGCGAGGCGCTCGCGCACGCTGCGCGGCGGGGTGAAGTAGGCGTTCGCCTCGAAGAGGAGCCGATCGTACGCGACGGGCCAGTAGTGGTAGGTGAGGTACCAACCCGTCTCCCAGAACACGATCGCGAAGTTCGGGAAGATCTGGAACGAGTCCAGGCCCCAGTTCTTCTTCTTCCCCGGGTTGAGACCCGGCGGGAGCTCGTCGGTCACGATCTCGGACGGGTCCCAGGGGCCGAACAGGCCGCTGCGCATCAGCCGCTCGATCGGGTTGTAGAACTCCGGCACGAGCTGGCCGCCCGCGCCCCCGCTCGTCGAGCCCATGCGATGGGGACCGTCGATCTGGAAGTGGCTCGTGTAGAAGCCCTTCTCCCTGTAGTCGGTCTGCCTCATCACCGGGTTCTGGCGGCCGTGGAGGATGGGCGGGTGGTAGAACTCCTGGAACGCGTCCAGGAACACCTTCCAGTTGCAGCGGATGTCGCCGCGGTAGTAGTAGCGCTGGGTCAGCCTCTCGAAGGGGTAGTCGATCGCGGTGATCATCGGACCGAGGAACTCGGTGAGCGTCTGGCTCGGCTCCTGGGCGAGGTTCACGAAGACGAATCCCTTCCACACCTCGCAGTGCACGGGCACGAGGCCGTAGTCGGCCCTGTCGATCCCGAAGAACTCGCCCTCCTGGAGGACGAAGGAGCAGCGGCCGTCGAGCTCGTACGTCCAGCCGTGGTACTTGCAGGCGAACTTCCGGCAGGTGCCGCGGACCTCCCGGGCCGGGTGGTCGGTCCACACGAGCTTGTTGCCGCGGTGGCGGCAGACGTTGTGGAAGGCGCGGATCTCCCCGTCCATGCCCCGCACGAGGATCAGCGAGGTCTTCGCGACCGCGAGCTCCTTGGTGAAGTAGCTGCCCTTGCGCGGGAGCTGCTCGACGCGCCCGACGTTCAGCCAGGCGCGCTTGAAGATGGCCTCCCGCTCGAGCTCGAAGAACGCGGGCGAGATCGAGCTCTCGTACGACACCGGCGCGGTGTCCAGCTCGGGATAGTGCTGCGTCCACGATCCTTCGGGCGGCTTCGGGTATTGCCTGGCGGCGTTCCTCGGGACCTTCAGCGATTCCGTCATGCCGTGCGTACCTCCGCGTCGCTCACAGGACCATGCCGCCGTTCACGCCGATCACCTGGCCTGTGATGAAGCCCGCCTCGTCGGAGCAGAGGAACCCGCACGCCGCGGCGACGTCCTCGGGGGTTCCGAGCCGGCCGACGGGGATCCGCCGGCGGGCCACCTTCTCGACCGTCCCGACGTCGCCGGCGGCCTCGGCGCGGCGCAGCATCGGCGTGTCGATCATGCCCGGCGGGATCGCGTTCACGGTGATTCCGAGCGGCGCGAGCTCCAGCGCGAGCGCCTTGGTGAGCCCGATCACCCCGCTCTTCGACGCGACGTAATGGGCCATCTGCGCGGAGCCCGACTGCGCGCTCGCCGACGAGATCGTGACCATCCGGCCCCAGCCGGCCTCGATCATGTCGGGGACGGCGGCCTGCAGGCAGTGGAAGGTCCCGGTGAGGTTCACGGCGAGGACGCGCTGCCAGCTCTCGGCGGTGATCGCCGTGAAGGGCTCGAACGCGTCGAGGCCGGCGCAGGTCACGGCGATCGCGATGCGGCCGAGCGCCGCGCGCACCTCGTCGAGCGCGGCCTCGACCGCGCCGCGCTCGGCGACGTCGGCTTCCACCGCGACCGCCGCGGCGCCCGCCTCGCGCAGCGCCCCCGCGGCGCGCCGCGCCGCCTCGCCGTCGCGGTCGAGCAGGCCCACGGCGTCGCCGCGGGCCGCGAGGTGCCGGGCGATCGCCAGCCCCATGCCCGACGCCGCGCCGGTGACCACCGCGACGCGCCCCGTGGTTCCCATCGTTCCGGCGGCCTCCGGGTGTGCCCCGCCAGTATGAACCAGGGCCAGGGCGACTTGCAAATACGCTCTCTCGAGCGGAGAACGCCATTTCCAGCGCTACCGCCGCGCGCGCGCCCGCGGCGCCGCCTCGTACGCCTCCTCGTCCAGCCCCGCGAGGGCGCGCTCCATGGCGGGCATCGAGCGCGGCCACTGGGTGACGACGCGCCCGCCCGGGACGCGGTAGTAGTCGCGGCAGCCCGCCTGCCACGGCGCGATCGCCGCGATGTCGCGCTGGATCTCCTCGTTCCAGGCGGCCATCGCCGCCGGCCTCACGTCGATCCAGGCGAGGCCCTCGCGCTCGATGCGCTGGAGCTGGCGCAGCACGTGGTCGGCCTGGTACTCGATCATCGTGATGATCGAGTCGGCGTTGGTGTTCGGCCCGTAGAGCATGAAGAGGTTCGGAAAGCCCGCGGTCGCCACCCCCTTGTAGGCCTGGGCGCCGTCGCGCCAGGCGTCGGCGAGCGCCAGCCCGCCGCGCCCGATGACCTCGATGGCCGAGAGGAACTTCGTCGTCGCGAACCCGGTGGCGAGGACCAGCGTGTCCAGCCGGCGCTCGCGGCCGTCGCGGGTCACGACCCCGCTCGGCGTGACGCGCTCGATCGGGTCGGTGACGAGCTCGAGGTTCGGCCGGTTGAAGGCCGGGTAGTAGTCGTTCGAGAGGAGCGGGCGCTTGCAGCCCCAGGGATGGTCGGGCAGCAGCTTCGCGCGCAGCGCGGGATCCTTCACGGCCGCCATGCTCGCGCGGCAGGCCGCTTCCATGTCGGCGCGCAGCCCCTCGAAGATGCCGGGGCCGCCGAACGACTCGAAGAGCTTCTGGCGCGCCGCGAGCGCGGCCTCCGGATCGTCGCGGAAGCGCGCCAGCTGCTTGGCGGTGTAGGGCGCATCCTGCTTCGGGGCCACCCAGTTCGCCGAGCGCTGGAACAGGTGGACGCGGGCCGCCTGCTTCACGATCTCCGGCACGATCTGCACCGCGCTCGCGGCGCTGCCGATCACCCCCACCGCCTCGCCCGAAACGTCGTGATCCCGCTTCCAGCGCGCGGAGTGGAAGAGCGTGCCGCCGAAGGCGTCGAGGCCGGGGATGTCGGGCACCGCGATCTCGTCGAACATGCCGACGGCGCCGACGAGGACGTCCGCGGCGGCGGTGCGTCCCGAGGCCCGCACGAGCGTCCAGCGCGCCGCCGCCTCGTCCCAGCGGGCGCTCCGCACGGCGTCGCCGAAGCGGCAGTGCGGGAGCAGGCCGTACTTCTCCGCGCACTGCTCCAGATAGGCCAGGATCTCGGGCTGGGGCGCGTAGGGCCGCGACCAGTCGCGCTTCGGCTCGAAGGAGAACGAGTAGAGGTGGGAGGGAATGTCGCAGGCGCAGCCCGGGTAGCGGTTGTAGTACCACGTGCCGCCGACGCCGCCGGCCTTCTCGAAGATCTCGAAGCGCTCGAAGCCCGCGCCCTTGAGGCGGATCCCCATGCACAGGCCGCCGGGACCGGCGCCGATGATCGCGATCCGCAGCTCTCGGCGGGCCGTACCTCTCGTTCGCCTCACCAGCCACCCCCACGCGCGCGCGGGCCGCGGGGGAGTATGGACGAGCGCAGGCGCCGGTTGCAAACGTGCTCTCGTTATCGGAGAATGTGATTTCCGAGCGACCGCATCGGGGAGGTCCGGCGACGATGGCCCGCGTTCCCGTGGCCGAAGGCGTCTTCACGTGGCCCGCGGACGACCCTCGGCTGATCGGGAGCCGCTGCGCCGCCTGCGGGATCGTCACCTTCCCGGCGCAGGACTCGTGTCCGCGCTGCGCGTCCACCGGGATGGCGACACACCTCCTGCCTCGCCGCGGGCGGCTGTGGGCGTGGACGACCCAGGAGTTTCCGCCGCCCTCGCCCCCGTACGCGGGACCCACCGGCGAGGCGTTCGCGCCCTACGCCGTCGGCTACGTCGAGCTCGGCGGCGAGGTGAGAGTCGAGACGCGGCTCACGAGCGCGGACGGACTGCGGAGCGGCATGGACGTGGAGCTCGTGCTGGTGCCGTTCCGCACGGACGGCGAGGGGAACGAGGTCGTCACCTTCGCGTTCCGGCCGGTGGGCTGAGTCGAGGCGCAGGCGCGGGGCGCGCGCAGGGAGGGCCGGCCATGGACGTCGCGATCGTGGGCGTGGGTCTCCACCCGTTCGGCCGCTTCGGCGAGCGCACGGGGATCGAGATGGGCGCCATCGCGATCCGCCGCGCCCTCGCCGACGCGGGCGTCGAGTGGCGCAGCATCCAGTTCGCCTTCGCCGGGAGCTACGAGGTCGACAACCCCGACGCCGTCGTCGCGCTCATGGGGCTCACGGGGATCCCGTTCAACAACGTCTACAACGGCTGCGCGACGGCGGCGAGCGTGCTCGCGCTGGCCGCGAACACCATCCGCCTCGGGGAGTACGAGCTCGGCCTCGCGCTCGGCACGGACAAGCACCTGCCGGGCGCGTTCAGCGCCGACCCCCGCCTGTACGGGTGCCCGTCGTGGTACGGCGAGCTCGGGCACTTCATCACGACGAAGTTCTTCGGGATGAAGATTCACAAGTACATGCACGACCACGGCGTCTCCGCGGCCACGCTCGCGAGGGTCGCGGCGAAGAGCTACCGCAACGGCGCGCTGAACCCGAACGCGTTCCGGCGCAAGCCGCTCTCGGAGGAAGCGATCCTCGCGTCCCGCATGCTCAACCGGCCGCTCACGCAGTACATGCTCTGCAGCCCGAACGAAGGAGCCGCCGCCGTGGTGCTGTGTCGGGCCGACCGGGCGCACCGCTACACCGACCGGCCGATCTACCTCCGCGCGAGCGCGCTCCGCACCCGGCGGCTCGGGGCGTTCGAGGTCCACAGCCCGTGGCTCCCGGTCGAGGAGACGCCGGGCCCGACGGTCGACGCGTCCCGCGCCGCGTACGAGGCGGCCGGCATCGGGCCCGAGGACGTCGACGTGATCCAGCTCCAGGACACGGACGCGGGTGCGGAGGTCATCCACCTGGCCGAGAACGGCTTCTGCGCGGACGGCGAGCAGGAGGCGCTCGTCGCGGAAGGCGCGCTCGAGATCGGCGGCAGGCTGCCGGTGAACACCGACGGCGGCCTGCTCGCGAACGGGGAGCCGATCGGCGCCTCGGGGCTGCGTCAGGTCCACGAGGTGGTGCTGCAGCTGCGCGGCCAGGCGGGCGAGCGGCAGGTGCCGGGACGTCCGAAGGTCGGCTACACCCAGCTCTACGGCGCGCCCGGCGTGGCGGGCGTGTCGATCCTCTCGGTCTGACCGCCGCCGTGCCGGCCGAGCGGAGGCGCGTCATCGGAGCGCAGCAGCCCTTCACGCTCGACGAGACCATTCCGGCCGCGGTCGCGGCGAGCGTCGCCGCCCGGCCCGACGTCGAGGCCGTCGTGGAGCCCGACCGGCGGCTCGCCTACCGCGATCTCGGCGCGCTCGTCGACACGGCGACCCGAGCCACGATGGCCGCCGGCGTCGAGCCGGGCGATCGCGTCGCGATCTGGGCGCCGAACGGGGCGGGCTGGATCGTCGCCGCGCTCGGCGCCCAGTCGGCCGGCGCGGCCCTCGTGCCCGTCAACACGCGCTGGAAGGGCGCGGAGGCGGCCTACGTCCTCTCCGCTTCGCGGGCGGTCGTGCTCTTCACCAGCGTCGGCTTCCTCGGCGCCGACCCGGTCGCCATGCTGCGCGCCGCCGGGACGCCGCTCCCCCACCTGCGCCGGATCGTGCTGCTCGAGGGCTCCGCGGCCGCCGGCGACGCGCCGGACGGCACGGAGGTCGAGCCCTGGGACGCGTTCGCGGCCCGGGCCGACGCCATCCCCGCGGCGGCGGCGGCGGCGCGTCGCGCGGGCGTGCGGCCCGCCGACACGAGCGACGTCCTCTTCACGTCGGGCACGACGGGCCGACCCAAGGGCGTGCTCATGACGCACGGCCAGACGGTGCGGCAGTTCCGCGAGTGGTGCGACTTCGCCGGGCTGCGCGCGGACGACCGCTACCTGATCGTGAACCCGTTCTTCCACATGTTCGGGTACAAGGCGGGCTGGCTCGCGTGCCTGCTCCGCGGCGCCACGATCGTGCCCGTTCCGGTGTTCGACGTCGCCCGCATCCTCTCGCTCGTCGAGACGGAGCGGATCACCGTCCTGCCCGGTCCGCCCACGCTCTACCGCTCCATCCTCGACTACGCGGAGCGCGGCGCGTTCGACCTGCGCACGCTGCGCGTGGCGGTCACCGGCGCGGCGGACATCCCCGTCGAGCTGATCCGCCAGATGCGCGCCGAGCTTCCGTTCCGCTCGATCCTCACGGGCTACGGGCTCACGGAGGCGGGGACGTGCACGGGGTCCCGGCCCGACGACGACCCGGAGACGATCGCGGCGACGGCGGGGCGCGCGATGCCCGGCCTCGAGGTCGTCGTCGCCGGCCCGGACGGGCGGGAGGTGGAGCGCGGCGCGACGGGCGAGCTGCTCGTGCGCGGCTACAGCGTCATGAAGGGTTACCTCGACGACCCGGAGGCCACCGCCGCGGCCGTCGACGCGCGGGGCTTCCTGCACACCGGCGACCTCGCGACGATGGACGAGCGCGGGTACGTGCGGATCGTCGGGCGCTCGAAGGACATGCTGATCGTGGGCGGCTTCAACGTGTACCCGGCCGAAGTCGAGAACGCCCTGCTCGACCACGACGCGATCGGCCAGGTCGCGGTCGTCGGCGTCCCCGACGCGCGGCTCGGCGAGGTCCCCGTGGCGTACGTCGTCCCGGCCTCGGGGCGGCCGCTCGATCCCGAGGGAGTCATCGGCTGGGCGCGCGAGCGCCTCGCGAACTACAAGGTCCCGCGGCACGTCGTCGCGGTTCGGGAGCTGCCGATCAACGCCACCGGGAAGGTCGTGAAGGACGCGCTGCGCGCGCGCGCCGCGCGGGAGCTGGGAACCCGATGAGCGCCGAGCCGGGTCGCACGCGCGAACGCTGGCCGCTGCGGCGCGTCCCGCCCGACCTCGAGCGCGCGTACGTCGAGGGCGGCTGGTGGACGGGCGACACCTTCGGCGCGCTCGTGGCGCGCCGGCTCGCCGCGTCCCCCGCGTCGCGGATCACCGTCTGGTCGCGGTCGCGCCCCTGGCAGGGCCGCTACGCGGACGTCGACGACGAGGCGCGCCGGCTGGTGACGCTGCTGCGCGACACGGGCGTTTCGCCGGGCGACGCCGTCGCCTTCCAGCTCCCCAACTGGCGCGAGGCGGTGGTCTCGTTCGCCGCGCTCGCCATGGGCGGGTACGTGGCCGTCCCGATCGTCCACATCTACGGGCGCAAGGAGGTCGCCTTCATCCTCGAGCAGAGCGGCGCCGCGGCGTACGTCTCGCCGCTCGCCTGGGGCCACGTCGACTACGGCGCGATCGTCGACGCGGCGGCGCCCCGCTCGCTCCGGCTCCACCTCGTCGTCGGCGACGCCGAGCTCACGCCGGGCCCGCCCGGCGTCGCGCGGCTCGGCTGGACGGCGTGTGCCGCGCGGAAGCCGGCCGCCGACCTCCCGGCGGTCCGCGCAGAGGACGTCGCCGTGCTCGCGTACACGTCGGGCACGACCAGCGACCCGAAAGGCGTGATTCACGACCACCGCACGCTGCTGAGCGAGCTGCGCCACATGAGCGCGTGGGTGACCCGCGGGAAGCCCACCCTGGTAGGCTCGCCCGTCACCCACGCGACCGGGATGCTCGGCGTCCTCGGCCCGCTCACGATGGGGGAGAACCTCCACCTCATCGACCGCTGGGATCCGGGGCACGCGCTCGAGGTCATGCTGGAGGCGGGCATCGGCGGCGGCGCCGGCGCGTCCGTGTTCCTCTCCAGCCTGCTCGACCACCCGAGCTTCACGCCCGCGCACGCGGCGCTCATGAGCCGGGTCGGCCTCGGCGGCGCCCCCGTGCCGCTCGCGCTCGCCGAGCGGGCGGCCTCGCGCGGCATCCGCATCATCCGGGCGTACGGATCCACCGAGCATCCCTCGACCACGGGCTGCGCGTTCGACGACCCTGCGGACCGCCGCCACGCGACGGACGGACGCGCCCTCCCGGGCGTCGAGCTGCGCCTCGTCGACGCGGGCGGCGCCGGCGTCCCGGCCGGGACGCCCGGAGAGATCCTCTCGCGCGGACCCGACCTGTGCCTCGGCTACACCGATCCGGCGCTCACCGCCGCGGCGTTCGACGAGGCGGGCTGGTACCGCTCCGGCGACATCGGCGTCCTCGACGAGCGCGGCTTTCTCACCATCACCGATCGCGTGAAGGACATCATCATCCGGGGCGGCGAGAACGTCTCCGCGGCGGAGGTCGAGGACGCGCTGCAAAGGCTGCCGGGCGTCGCGGAGGTCGCCGTGGTGGCGGCGCCCGACGAGCGCCTCGGCGAGCGCGCGTGCGCGGTCGTGCGGCTGCGCCCCGGCGTCGCGTCCCTCACGCTCGCCGACGTGACGGCGCACCTCTCAAGCCTCGGGCTCGCGCGACCGAAGTGGCCCGAGGACCTGCGCCTCGTGGACGACTTCCCTCGGACCGCGTCGGGCAAGATCCGCAAGGTGGATCTGCGCGCGTGGCTCCGATCGGAGCCCCGCGGCGTCGCCGGATGACGCGGCCGAGCGCCTCCGCTCGAAGAGGAGTGGCATGAACGTTCTCGAGCGCGACTTCTTCACCGATCCGGAGCTGATCCAGGACCCCAACCCCTACTACGCCGCCCTGCATCGGCTCGGGCCGGTCGTGCGCGAGCCGCACCACGGCGTCTTCATGGTCACCGGCCTCGACGAGATCCTCGCGGTCTACGCGGACCACGAGACCTTCTCGGCGGTGGTGGCGCCGCTCGGCCCGTTCACGAAGCTGCCGGAGCCGGCCGAAGGGGAATCCCTCGCGGAGGTCATCGAGCGCCGCCGCGCCGAGATCCCCCTGAGCGACTCGCTCCCCACGCTCGATCCCCCGAAGCACACCCGGCATCGGGCGCTTCTCAACAAGCTGCTCACGCCGAACCGCCTGAAGGAGAACGAGGCGTTCATGTGGACCCTCGCCGACCGGCTGATCGACGAGTTCGTCGAGCGCGGCGAGGTCGAGTTCTGCAGCGCCTACGCGGGGCCCTTCACGCTGCTCGTGATCGCCGACCTGCTGGGCGTCCCGCGCGAGGACCACGACACCTTCCGCGGCTGGCTGCGCGGCGCCTTGGCCGGGGACACCGAGGGCAAGTCCGACGGCCGCATCCTCGCCTACCTATACCCTTACTTCACCCGCTACATCGAGGAGCGCCGCGCCTCGCCGCGCGACGACGTGATGGGGCGGCTCGCCACCGTGCGCTTCCCGGACGGGGAGCTGCCCGAGGGGATGGACGTGGTCCGCCTCGCGGTGATCCTGTTCCTCGCGGGTCAGGAGACCACGGCGCGCCTCCTCGCCACCGGGATGCGCATTCTCGCCGAGCAGCCCGCGCTCGCCGACGAGCTGCGGGCCGATGCCGAGGCGATCCCCCTCTTCGTCGAGGAGTGCCTGCGCTTCGAAAGCCCGATCAAGGGTCCGTTCCGCCTGGCGCTGCGCGACACGCGGCTCGGCGGCGTCGACATCCCGGCGGGCTCCGTCCTGATGGCGCTGAACGCCGCGGCGAACCGCGACTCGAGGCTCTTTCCCGACGCCGACCGCTTCGACGCCAAGCGCCCGAACGCCCGCCGGCACGTCGCGTTCGGCCACGGCGAGCACTTCTGCCCCGGCGCGAGCCTGGCGCGCGCGGAGGCGCGCATCAGCTTCGAGCGGCTGCTCGCGCGGCTCGACGACCTGCGGCCGTCGGATCCGGGCGCGCTCGCCTACGCGCAGAGCTTCCTGATCCGCGGCCTGGAGAGCCTGCCGCTCCGGTTCCGCCGGCGCGCGTAGCGGCCGAGCTACCCGAAGAGCACGGGGAGCCGGTCGGGCGAGCGGAACGCGAACCCGCGGATGCTGCACGCCGCGGCGGGGTCGAGCCGCAGATTCGGCAGCCGCTCGAGCATCGCGGCGACTGCGATCCGGGCCTCCATCCGCGCCAGGTGGGAGCCGAGGCAGAAGTGCTCGCCCGGGCCGAAGGAGACGTGGTCGCCCTTGTTCGGGCGGTGCAGGTCGAAGCGGTCGGGGTCGTCGTAGTGGCGCTCGTCGCGGTTGGCCGACCCGAGCGCGAAGCAGGCGAGGTCGCCCTTCGGGATCCGGTGCCCGCACAGCTCCACGTCGCGCGTGACCTCGCGCGAGACCAGCTGCACGGGCGAGTCCCAACGCAGCGTCTCCTCGACCAGGGCCGGCAGCAGCTCCGGGCTCGCCTCGACCTGCGCGCGCGCCTCGGGCTGCGTGAGCAGGGCGAAGAGGACGTTGCCGGTGAGGCGGTACGTCGTCTCGGCCCCAGCCGGGAGCAGGAGCCGCAGGAAGCTGAGCACCTCCTCCTCGCTGAGCCGCTCGCCGTCCACCTCCGCGTGCAAGAGGGCGGTGAGCAGGTCCTCGCGCGGCTCCGCGCGCCGCTCCGCCACGATCGGGCGCAGGTACTCGACGATCGAGCGCGCCGCGGCGAAGGCCTTCACCGGGTCGTCGGCGACGGAGACCAGCGCGATCGCCCAGTGGTGGAACGACTCGAAGTCGGCGATGGGCACGCCGATGATCCGGGCGATCACGCGCAGGGGATAGGTGAAGGTGAACTGCGGCACGAGGTCCGCGCGCCCGTCCCGGGCGAACCGGTCGACGAGCTCGCCGGCGATCGCCTCGACGAAGGGCTCGACCTCGCGGCGCAGCGCGCCGGGCGAGAAGAACGGCGTCAAGATGCGGCGGTGCCGCAGGTGCTCGGCGCCCTCCATCTCGAGGATCGTCCGCCCGATCACGATGCCGATGCCGCGTGCGTTGCCGCGCGCCGAGAAGGTCGCGCTGTCCTTGAGGCCGGCGACCACGTCGTCGTAACGGGTCACCAGGTGGCTGTCCTCCATCCAGCCCTTCATCCGGAGCACCGGCCTCTCCGCGCGCAGCCGCGCGAGGACCTCGTACGGAGGCGGAATCGGGCTCATGATCGATCCGCCGAAGAGGCGGTTGAAGTCGTAGTCCTCTTCCAGGGCTCGGCTCAATGGACGGACCTCCGGGGACGGGGCTGCGCGTCGCTGCCGCGTGCGGCGCGCTACCCCCGGGCTCGCTCGACGACGAAGCTCACGGTGGTCGCCGTGCTGCCGCCGATGTTGAGCGTCGCGGCGCGTCGCGCGCCGTCGACCTGCATCTCGGCGGCCTCGCCGGCCACCTGCGCGGCGGCGTCCACCAGCATGCGGACTCCCGTGGCGCCGACCGGGTGGCCTCCGCCGATCAGGCCGCCGCCGGGGTTCACGGGGATCCGGCCGCCGCGCGCGATCGCGCCCTCCTCGATCGCCTTCCAGCTCTCGCCCGGGGCGGTGATGCCGAGGTGGTCGATCGCCATGTACTCGGACGGCGTCATGCAGTCGTGCGTCTCGACGCAGTCGAGGTCGCCGGCGCCCGCGATGCCGGCGCGCCGATAGGCGTCCTCGATCGCGGCCCGGACGTGCGGCATGACCCAGGGCGAGCTCCGCGGGCGCTCGAGCTTCGACTGGAGCGAGAGAGCCACGGTGCGGTGCCCCCAGCCCGTGATGCGCGCCCGCGCCGCATGGCCCGGATGCGCGCGCAGCCAGCGATCCGAGACGAGCACGATCCCGGCCCCGCCGTCGGTGATCTGACAGCAGTCGTTGCGACGCAGGCGACCCGCCACCACGGGATTGGCGGCGTCGTCCTCGGAGAAGCTCTCGGGCCCGAGCTTCCACGCGCGGGTCTGCGCGTTCGGGTTGCGCTTCGCGTTCTCGAGGTTGAGCCGTCCCAGCGCGCGGAGATGGCGGTCGTCGAGGCCGTAGCGCGCCTCGTAGGCGTCCGCGATGCGGGCGAAGGTGGCGGGCCAGAGCCGCCCGGGTTCCTCGGTCTCGCGGCCGACGTGCGCCGCGGCGGCCTGGACGGCCGCCGCTTCCGGCCCGCGCAGCGAGCGCTCGATCTCCGCGCCGAGCACGAGGGCGCAGTCGTAGCGACCGGCTTCGAGCTCGGCCATCGCGGCGAGCGCGGCCAGCGAGCCGGACGCGCAGGCGCCCTCGTGGGCCATCGCGGGCTTGCCCCAGAGACCGGGGACGACGCTTGCCGGCATCGCCGCGAGATGTCCCTGCCCGGTGTAGAGCTGCCCGAAGGCGTTGCCGAAGTGGATCGTCTCCACGGCGTCCGGACCGAGGCCGCAGCGCGCGAGGGTCGCCTCGACCACCTCGGCCACGAGGTCGCCGATCGAACGGCCTTCCTTCGTGTAGTTCCGCGCGAAGTCGGACTGGTAGCCTCCGAGGATCGAGATCCCGGTCATCGCCCGTCGCGCCCTCCTCGCGCCGCCATGCTAGAGCCCCCGCTCCGCCGGGGGTTTCCTCGCGTAAACGCGCCTGCGGCCGAACCGCTCAGAATCCCGGCGTTGGCGTCCGACCTGCGCGCAGACGAGCTCGAGCCCATCGTCGCGGCCTTCCGGGCGATGGCGGCCGGCTGGGCCGACGGCGCGACGCCCGCCCGCATGCGCGACGACTTCGAGGCCTGGTGCGCGCGGTTCCCCGACGATCGGCCCGCGTCCGTCTCGCGCGTGTCCGCGGGCGGAGTCCCCGCCGACCGGATCGAGGTCCCGGGCGCCGCGGGCGCGCGCGTCGTCCTCTACCTCCACGGCGGCGGCTACAGCCTCGGCTCCGCGCGCTCGCACCGCAGCCTCGGAAAGCGCATCGCCTACGCCGCGCGTGCGCGGGTCGTGCTCCCGGACTACCGCCTCGCGCCCGAGCACGTCTTCCCCGCCGCCTTGGACGACGCGGTCGCCGCCTACCGCGCGCTCCTCGAAGCGGGCGCGCCGTGCGAGCGCATCGCGGTCGCCGGAGAATCGGCCGGCGCGGGCCTCGCGCTCGCGCTCCTCGTCTCCCTGCGCGATGCCGGCACGCCGCTCCCCGCCTGCGGGGTCCTGCTCTCGCCCTTTGCCGATCTCGCGTGCAGCGGCGCGAGCTACGCGAGGCTCGCGGAGGCGGACCCGATCGTGAGCCGTGAGATGGGCGTCTCGATGGGGCGCGCCTACGTCGGAGACGGCGACCCGGGACACCCGCTCGCGTCCCCGGTCCGCGCCGCGCTCCACGGGTTGCCCCCGCTCCTCGTCCAGGTAGGGAGCCGGGAGGTCGTGCTGGACGACGCCCGCGCGATCGCACGGCGCGCGCGCGAGGCGGGTGTCCGAGTCGAGCTCGAGGAGTGGCCCGGCATGGTTCACGCCTGGCACCTCTTCGCCTCGGCGCTCGAGGACGGCCGCCGCGCGATCGAAGCGCTCTGCGCGTTCATTCGCGAGCAGACCGGGTCCTGACTCGCGGGCCACCCGCTTTACAGATCGAAACCCCGGCGGAGCCGCCCACGGGTATGCTGGGTCCCTCGGAACGAGGTCCGCCCCCGCATGCGTCGCGTCGAGTCAGCCACCGGCAGCGAGGGTTCTGCGGCGGACCGGGCCGCGTTCCGCGAGGTCCAGGCGAAGCTCGGCCAGGCCTTCTTCACGGAGAAGACCCGCTTCCCGCCGAGCGATCTGTTCGGACCGCTGCTCCACGCGCCGCGCGTGGCGCGCGGGGTGCTCGAGCTGGGCGGCGCCCTGCGGAACCTGGGAGGGAGCGCGACGGGCGACGGCGCCTCCCTGCCGGAGGACGTCGTCGAGTTCGTCGCCTTCGTCGTGTTCGCGCGGATGCACGCCGAGGCGGTCTCCCGGGGCCGCGCGTTCGCCTACCTGCGCCCGATGTTCAACCACCTCCCGAGGGCGCTCCACGCCGGCGTGCGTCCCGAGGCGATCGAGGCGCTGCGCCGCGGCGACGACGACGCGCTCCTCCCGAAGGAGCGCGAGCTCGCCGGGTTCGTGCGGGCCGTCCTCGACGGAAGCGTCGACGACGCGGGCTGGGCGAGCATGCGGGACCGGCTCGGAACCCGCCGGGCGATCGAGGCGGCTTCGTACGCGCTCCTCGACTTCTTCGTGTGTCGGCTCGAGTCCGTGTTCGGACTCCAGGACGCGACCGAGGCCGAGCTCGACGCGCTCCTGAAGGAAGCCGCGCGCGGCGCGCCCGCCGCGCGCGACCTCAGCCTCTAGGGCCCGCGGCCCCAGCTCCCGAGGAGGGCTCCACCGCCGTGATGATCATCGACACCGACTCGCACATCATCGAGGCGCCCGACCTCTGGACGGCGCGCATGTCGCGCCAGAAGTGGGGCGACCGCATTCCGCACGTGCGCTGGGACGAGAGCACGCAGATGGAGGCGTGGTTCGTCGGCGGGCGCCGCTTCGCGAACGCCTGGAGCGCGGCCTGGGTCGGCTGGGAGAAGCCGTTCCCCTCCGCGCCGCCCCGGCGCGAGGACGTGCATCCGGCGGCGCTCCACGCGGCCGAGCGCGTCAAGGTGATGGACGAGACGGGGATTCGCGCGGCCGTGCTGTATCCGAATCTCTCGTTCGTCGGCTACAACATCCACAAGTCGCTCGACGACCCGGCGTACCAGCTCGACGTCCTGCGCGCCTACAACGACTGGCTGCTGGACTGGATCTCCCCGGCGCCGGACCGCTTCGTCCCGCTCGCGCTGATGCCCTACTGGGACGTCGCCGCCTCCGTGGCCGAGGCCTCGCGCGCGGCGGGGCTCGGGTACCGGGGCGTCGTCTTCCCGGCGGCCCCGCACGCGCAGGGCCACCCCTTCCTCGGCGATCGGCACTGGGATCCGCTCTGGTCGGCGCTCCAGGAGGCGGGTCTGTCGGTCAACTTCCACGCCGGCGACGGGGACATGTCGGCCTACATCGGCCCGGAGCGGCTCGCGCTCGAGGGCCCGGCGCTCATGGTGGCGCGCGCCCAGCCGATGGGCTTCCTGTACACCGCCATCCAGCTCACGGACCTCCTCTTCTCGGGCGTCCTGCCGCGCTTCCCGAAGCTCAAGTTCGTCTTCGCCGAGTGCGGGATCGGCTGGGTGCCCTTCGTGCTCGAGGCCGCCGACCACCACTTCGTGCGCAACAAGGTGCGCGACGAGCATCCCGAGTTCGACATGCTGCCGAGCGACTACTACCGGCGGCAGGTCTACTCGAACTACTGGTTCGAGCAGCTCGAGGACTGGCACATCGAGAAAGTGGGAATCGGCAGCATCCTGTTCGAGACCGACTTCCCCCACCCGACGTGCCTGTACGGCCCCCAGGTCCAGGAGGCGGCGCGCAGCCGGCTCGCGAACGTCGACGCCGGGTCCCGCGACGCCATCCTGTGGAAGAACGCCGCCGCGCTCTACGGCGTGAAGGTGTAGGGAGGCCGGCGTGACGCGGTGTCCCGTGGCCGAGGCGTTCCGGCCCGAGACCGGTCCGGATGCGGCAGAGCTGCACCGCGTTCTCGCGCGCGCTCGCAAGGAGGCGCCGGTCTTCTTCTGGGAGCCCATGGGGGCGTGGGTCGTGACGCGCTACGAGGACGTGAAGGCCGTCCTCGAGGACACGGTGCGATTCACCCAGAAGGGCATCCTCGCGCCGACGCCGGAGGGCTTCGCCCCCGAGGTCACCGCGATCCTCCACGGCGGCCGGGCGAAGCTCAACGTGACGCCCATGCTCGGCAACTTCGACGGCCCGGATCACCGTAGGCTGCGCCAGGCGATCCATCGCTCGTTCACGCCTCGCCGCGTGCGGCAGCTCGCCCCCGGGATCCGCTCCATCGTCGACGAGTGCCTCGACGCGGTGATCGGGCTCGGCGAGGCGGACGTGATCGAGACGCTGACCTATCCCGTTCCGATCCGCGCGATCTTCCTCCTCTCCGGGTTTCCCGCCGGCCACATGGAGCAGCTGAAGCGATGGTCCGACGACCTGGCGGCCCTCATCGCGAGCCCGCTCCCGCTCGCCCGGCAGATCGAGTGCGCGCGCAGCTACCGCGCGTTCGAGGACTACGTCCACGCCGCGATCGAGGCCTGCCGCGCCGAGCCGCGCGACGACTTCATGAGCGACCTGCTGCGCTCGGTCGACGCCGGCGAGGTAATCATGGACGACGCCGAGCTGCTGATGCTGTTCACCATCAATCTCCTCCTGGCCGGCCACGAGACCACGACCTACGCGATGACCAGCATGCTGTACCACCTGCTGTCGGAGCCGACGCGCTGGAAGCGGGTCGTGGAGGACGCGAGCTGCATCCCGGCGACGGTCGACGAGGCGCTCCGCTTCGAGCCGCCGATGCTCGGCTTCTGGCGCTTCGTCGCGGAGGACACCTCCTTCGCGGGCGTCGAGATGAAGGCCGGCCAGAAGGTCTACTGGCTCAACACGTCCGCCAACCGCGACGAGGACGCGTTCGAGCGCGCGGACGCGTTCGACGCCGACGCGGAGCGCGCGCTTCCGGCGCTCACCTTCGGCTTCGGCGCACACTACTGCCTGGGCGCCCAGCTCGCGAAGCTGGAGCTGCAGATCCTGCTCGAGCGCCTCCGGGAGCGGACGCCGAACCTCGCGCTCGTCCCGGATCAGGCCATCGCGTACGAGAAGCACCCCGTGTTCCGTCACCTCACCGCGCTCCGCGTCGCGTGGTGACGCCGCAGCGCAGAGCGCGGTTCCGCAGCAGCCGGAGGGAAGGATGGGCGATCGACTGAAGGGCAAGGTGGCTCTCGTGACCGGCGGCGCGCGAGGGCAGGGCGAGGCCGAAGCGCGCTGCTTCGTCGCCGAGGGCGCGCGCGTGTTCATCGGCGACGTCCTCGAGGAGGAGGGCGAGAAGCTGGCCGCCGAGCTGGGGGACGCCGCGACGTTCCTCGCGCTCGACGTCTCCGTGGAGGACCACTGGGCGCGGGCGCTCGCCGCGATCCTCGGGCGGGAAGGGAGGATCGACGTCCTCGTGAACAACGCCGCGCTGACGCTGATCCGGCCGGCGGCGGAGACCACGCCGGAGGAGTTCCGCCGCGTGTGCGAGGTCAATCAGTTCGGCGTCCACCTCGGCATGCGCGCCGTCTACGCGCCCATGGCGAAGCAGCGCTCGGGCTCGATCGTGAACGTCTCCTCGCTCGCCGGACTGTACGGGCAGGAGGGCCAGCTGGCCTACAGCGCCTCGAAGGCCGCGGTCCTGGCGATGACGCGGGTCGCCGCGCGCGAGTGGGGCCCGCTCGGCATCCGCGTCAACTCGATCCTCCCCGGCGCAATCGACACGCCGATGCTGCGAGGCCCGCACACCGAGGGCATCGACATCGACGCGCTGCTGAGCGGGCTGCCGCTCGGGCGGGCCGGCCAGCCCTCGGAGATCGCGGCCGCCGCGCTGTTCCTCGCGTCCGACGAGAGCTCCTACGTGACGGGCGCCGGGTTCGAGGTGGACGGCGGGCTGCGCGCCTGCATGTCGCTGCCGCCGCCGCGCGCCCAGGCGGCGCGGCCATGAGCCGCGTGGAGAGTTTGTGCCAGGTGATGAGCCGCTTCCTGCTCGGGGTGGACGAGCAGGACGCCGAGCTCGTGCGCGCGACCCTGGCGGAGGACGCCGAGAACGTGATGTTCCTCGAGGGCCGGAAGACGAGCCCGCCGCCGGGGCGCGAGGGCATCGTCGGCTACCTCGAGGCGTTCTGGCGCACGCAGTCCGACCAGCGGCGCCACGTCCTCTCGAACGCGATCGTGGAGTCCGAGTCGCCGACGGGCGCCGTGGTCTCGTTCTACCTCACGCTGTACGCGACGAAGGACCGGAAGCTCCGGCCGGTCGCCACGGGGAAGTATCGGGTCCGCTTCACCCTGAGCGACGGAGGCGCCAGGATCCAGAACGTCGAGCTCGTGCTGGATGGCCCCTTCGACTGAGCCCGGCGCGCCGACCGCGGCCGGCATGCTCCACGGCTACCGGGTCCTCGACTTCACCGACGAGCGAGGTCTCCTGGCGGGCCAGATCCTGGCCGACCTCGGCGCGGACGTGATCCACGTCGAGCCGCCGGCCGGATCCCGCGCGCGGCGACTGGGTCCCTTCGCCGGCGACGCCGAGGACCCCGAACGCTCGCTGTTCTGGTGGGCCTACGCGCGGAACCAGCGCAGCATCGCGCTCGATCTCGACGCCGCCGAGGACCGCTCCGTGCTCGCGCGCCTCCTCGCGGGGGCCGATTTCCTGATCGAGTCCGAAGCGCCCGGCGTCATGGAGGCGCGCGGGCTCGGCTACGCGAGCCTGCGCCGCGACCATCCCGGGCTGATCTACGTCTCGATCAGCCCGTTCGGCCAGTCGGGCCCGAGGGCCGGCCATCCCGCGACCGACCTCACGCTCGCGGCGGCGAGCGGTTTCCTGTTCATGACCGGAGACGAGGATCGGCCGCCGGTTCGCGTGAGCTGCGTCGAGCAGGCGCACCTCTTCGCCGGGGTCGAGGCGGCGCTCGGCGCCCTCGTCGCGAGCCAGTACCGCCTGCGGACGGGGCGGGGGCAGTGGGTGGACGCGTCGGCGCAGCAGGCGTTCAACGCGGCGACGCAGTCCGACGCGCTCTCCGCGTTGGTGGGCGATCGGTACACGACGCGCTGCGCGGGCGGGCTCGTCTACGGCGGCATCCGGCTGCGCCTGCTCTACCCGGCCAAGGACGGCTTCGTGTCGATCGCGCTCCTGTTCGGCGCGACGATCGGGCCCGCCACCGCGCGCCTGATGCAGGCGATCCACGAGAGGGGCTTCTGCGACGCCTCCACCGCCCGCAAGGACTGGATCGGCTATGCGGAGCTGCTCGCGAGCGGCGCCGAGCCGCCCGAGGAGTTCGAGCGGGTGAAGCAGATCGTCGAGCGCTTCACCCGCTCGCTCACGAAGGGCGAGCTCCTCGCGCTCGCCCTGGAGCGGAGCCTCTTGATTGCGCCCGTCTCCACGGTCGACGACCTGCTCGCGAGCCCGCAGCTCGCGGCGCGTGCGTACTTCCGCGACCACGAGGCTCCGGGCGTCGCGCGCCCGCTGCGCTATCCGGGGGCGTTCGCGCGCTTCGGCCGCTCGCCGATCGCGTACGCGCGGCCCGCGCCCCGCCTCGACGAGCACGGCCGCGAGCTCCGCCGCGAGCCCGCCGCCGCGCGCGCGGACGCGCCGCGCCCTCGCGGCCGGGCGCGCGGCGCCGCGCGGCCGCTCGAGGGGATCAAGGTCGTCGATCTCATGTGGGCCGTCGCCGGCCCGACCGCGACTCGCGTGCTCGCCGACTACGGCGCCACCGTCGTGCGCGTGGAGTCGCCCACGCGGATCGACGCCAGCCGCACGCTGCGCCCCTTCCGCGGCGGCAGGGCGAGCGCGGAAGGCTCGGCGCTCTTCCACACGCTGAACGTCGGCAAGTGGATGATGACCCTGGATCTGGCCTGCGAGGCCGGACGCGCCGTGCTCTGGGATCTGGTGCGCTGGGCCGACGTCCTCACGGAGTCGTTCTCGCCGCAGGTGATGGCGAGGCTCGGGTTCGGCTACGAGGCGCTCGCGGAGGCGAACCCGCGGCTGGTCGTGCTGAGCACGAGCCTCATGGGGAAGACCGGGCCGCTCCGCACGTTCGCGGGCTACGGCAACATGGCCTCCGCCTGGTCGGGGTTCTACGAGGTCACCGGCTGGCCCGACCGCGACCCGACCGGTCCCTGGGGCGCGTACACCGACTTCATCGCCGCCCGCTACAACGCGATCGCGGTGCTCGCCGCGCTCGAGCACCGCGAGCGCACCGGCGAAGGCCAACACGTCGACCTGTCGCAGGCGGAGGCGTCCATCCACTTCCTGGCGCCGGCCCTGCTCGAGTGTCAGGTCCACGGCCGCACGCCCACGCGCACCGGCAACCGCGACCCGCGCATGGCGCCGCACGGCGTCTACCCGGTTCGCGGCCGCGATCGCTGGATCGCCGTCGCGGTGGAGGACGACGCGCAGTGGCGCGCCCTCTGCGCGGTGCTCGGCTGGGACGCGGGCCCGGATCTCGACGCGGCCGCCGCGCGGCGCGCCCACGCCGCGGAGCTCGACGAGCGCCTACGGGCCCACACCGCCGGCTGGTCGGGGCCGGAGCTCGAGGCGCGGCTCGTCGCCGCGGGCGTTCCGGCCGCGCTCGTCCTCAACGGCGCGGACGTGGCCCGGGATCCGCAGCTCGCGGCGCGCGGCCACTTCCTCGAGATCCCGCACCCGGAGGGCGGCGCCACCGCGATCGAGGGGCCGCGCGTCCTGCTCTCGGAGTCGCCCGCGACGCCCGGTCGCGAGGTGCCGACGCTCGGGCGCGACAACGAACGGGTGCTGCGGGAGATGCTCGGCTACGACGAGGCGCGCACGACCGAGCTCGTCATCGCGGGCGCGCTGGGATGACGCCCGCCGTCCCGGCCGACCCGGAGGAGGCGCAACGTCCGTGAAGCCTCCCGGCGAGGGACGCGTGCTCTGGGAGCCCAGCGAGGCGTCCGCGGCCGCCACGCAGCTCGAGCGCTATCGACGCGCGCTGCGCGCGCGCGGCGTCGACACGGAGGGCTACGCCGACCTCTGGCGCTGGTCGGTGCAGGAGCCGGAGGCGTTCTGGTCGTCCCTTCTCGATCACTTCGCGATCGACGCACGCGGAGACCGCCGGCCCGTGCGCTCGAGCGCGCGCTTCGCCGAGGCCCGCTGGTTCCCCGGCCTCCGGCTCAACTACGCCGCCCACGCGTTGCGCCACCCCGGGGAGCGCGTGGCCGTCCGCTACGTCTCGGAGTCGGGCGAGGCGCGGGCGCTCACGTACGCGGAGCTCGCCGACGCCGTCGCGCGGGCCGCCGCGGGCCTCCGGCGCCTCGGCGTCCGCGAGGGCGACCGCATCGCGGCCTACCTCCCGAACGTGCCGGAGGCCGTGATCGGCTTCCTTGCCTGCGCGAGCCTCGGTGCGGTCTGGTCGCTGTGCTCGCCCGACCTCGGGCCGCGCATCGTGCTCGATCGCTTCCGCCAGATCGAGCCGCGCGTCCTCGTCGCGAGCGCGATCCATCGCTACGGGGGCCGGCGCTTCGACCGCGCGCCGGTGGTCGACGAGATCGCCGCGGGCCTTCCGACGCTCGAAGCGCGCGTCTCGCTCGAGGACGGCGTCTGCGAGGACGCACGCCGGCTGTCCTGGCGCTCGCTGCTCCGCGAGCCGGCGGAGCCCGCCTACACGCCGGTGCCCTTCGAGCACCCGCTCTGGATCGTCTACACGTCGGGCACGACGGGGCTTCCCAAGCCCATCGTGCACGGGCACGGCGGCGTCCTGCTCGAGCACCACAAGCTGCTCGGCCTCCACATGGATCTCGGCCCCGACGACACCTTCTTCTGGCTGACGTCGACCGGCTGGGTCATGTGGAACCTCCTGGTCGGGGGGCTGCTCCGGGGCAGCGCGATCGTCCTCTACGACGGCCACCCCTCCCACCCCGACCCGGAACGCCTCTTCGCGCTCGTCGAAGAGCAGGGGATCTCGTACTTCGGCGTCGGCGCGGCCTACCTCCACGCCTGTCTCAAGGCGGAGCTGCGGCCGCGCGCGCGGTTCGACCTCGCGCGCCTGCGCGCCGTGGGCTCCACCGGCTCGCCGCTCTCCGAGGCGGGCTTCGAGTGGGTCCACCGCCACGTGGGCGAGCGCGTGCCCGTGGGCTCCGTGTGCGGCGGCACCGACGTCGCCTCCGCGTTCGTCGGGCCCTGCCCGACGCTGCCGGTTCACGCAGGCGAGATCCAGTGCCGCTGTCTGGGGGTCCAGGCGGCGGCCTACGATCCGGACGGCAAGCCTCTCACGGGGCGCGTCGGCGAGCTCGTCATCGAGCAGCCCATGCCGTCCATGCCGATCTTCTTCTGGAACGACCCGGACGGACGGCGCTACCGCGCGAGCTACTTCGAGCGCTTCGCGGGCGTCTGGACCCACGGCGACTGGGTGCGCTTCTCCGAGCGCGGCTCGTGCGTGGTCTACGGGAGGTCGGACGCCACCTTGAACCGGGGGGGCATCCGGCTCGGCACCCGCGACTACTACGATCTCGTCGAGTCGTTCGACGAGGTCGAGAGCAGCCTCGTGATCGACACCAGCGAGCTCGGGAAGGAGGGGATGCTGGTCCTCTTCGTTGCGCTCGCCGACGGGAGGACGCTGGACGCCGCGCTCGAGGCGAAGATCGTCGATCGGATCCGGACGCAGCTCTCGCCGCGGCACCGTCCGGACCTGATCCGCCAGATCCGCGCGGTGCCGACGACGCTCACCGGGAAGAAGCTCGAGATCCCGGTGAAGCGCCTGCTCGCGGGGGCGCCGCCGGAGCAGGTGGTCTCGCGCAGCGCGGTCGCCGATCCGGAGGCGCTCGACGAGATCGCCGCGATCGCGCGCTCGCTGCGCGGCTCCGCCGAGGAACGCTGACGCGCGAGCGCCCTCGGCCCGGGCCGCTCAGGCCGCCGGCGGCAGCTTCTTCAGCTCGGGCAGCACCGTCGCCGCGAACGCGCGCAGGTTGCGCTCCGCCTCGGAGAACGGCATGTCGGCGTACCGGAAGATGCCCACGAAGTGCTCGCAGCCGACCTGCTCGCGGATGTAGCGGACCTTCTCGAGACAGGTCTTCGGGGTGCCCCAGACCTGCACGTTCATGAAGTCCTTCGCGATGGCGTCCTCGCCCGCGTCGCGCACGCCCTCGGCCTGGCCGACGTAGTTCTCGTAGCCCCGGACGCCCCGGAAGTTCTCCGGATTGGCGAAGTCGTAGTGGGCGATGACGCCCCGCCAGTAGCGGGTCATCCACTTCTGCGCCTCGTCGCGGGCGCGCTGCTCGTCCTCGTCGCAGAAGACCCACGCGACGGCCACCGTCGGCGGCGCCTCCTCCCCGTGGTGCTCCCGGAACAGCGCCCGGTACTCCGCCAGCTCGGCGCGGATGTCGGCCCACGGGCGCTGGGGAATGAGCAGGATCCCGAGCCCGGGCTCGGCCATGAGTCGGATCGACCCGTAGGAGGCGACCCCGGCATAGAGGCGCCCCCTGAACGACTTGAACGGCGCGGGGCGGAGCGGCATGCGCGGCTGCTTGAAGATCGTGCCGTCGTACTCGCAGTAGCCCGTCTCGAGGCCGCGCTTGATGAGAGCCGTGGCCTCCATGAAGCGATCCCGCGCCTCGCTCATGTCGACGCCCAGCATCTCGAACTCGATCCGCCCCGACCCGCGCCCGAAGCCCACCGTGAGCCGGCCGTCGCAGTAGTGGTCGAGCACGGCGATCTGCTCCGCGACGCGCGTCGGGTTCGGGTGCCACGGGATCACGACGACCATCGACCCGAGCTCCAGCGTGTCGCTCGTTCCCGCCATGTAGCTCAGGAACTGGAGCACGTCGGGGCACATCTGGTAGCCCGTCACGTGGTGCTCCGTGCACCAGACCGAGTCGAAGCCGAGGGGCTCCGCCAGCCGGGCGAGCCGGATCTCCTCGCGGTAGACCTCGCGATCCGTGAGCTCGCGCCCCGGGTTCTGGAACGTGGCGCCGTAGCCTAGACGCATGCGCGTTCCCTCCGTGCTCTCAGTCGGCCTTCAGATCCGGCAGCACCTTCTCGGCGAACAGGCGCAGGTTGCGCTCGGCCTCGGCCATCGACATCGCGCCGTAGCGAGCGCCCCCGACGAAGCCCCCCGCGCCGAACATCCTGCGCTGATCCAGGATCTGATCGCGCACCTGCTTCGGCGTGCCCACCGGATTCAGCGGGAACATCTGGTCCTTCCAGGACTTCTCCCCTTCGGGCGTCGAGAGCAGCTTCTGCAGCCCGGCGTAGGCCTTGTTGTTCGGGTCCTGGGCCATGTGGCTGCCGCGGAACTCGTAGTGATCGATGATCGCGTCGTAGTGGAGCTCGAACTCGCGACGGCCCTCTTCCCTGGCTCGCACCGGATCGTCGTCGACGAAGAACATGCCCTGGAAGATCGGGGCGGGCGCTGCGGCGCCGATTCGCTCGTACGCGGCGCGATAGGCCTCCACGTCCGCGACGTGCGCCTCGCGGGGCTTCTGAGGGATCACGAGCATGCCGACGCCGAGCTCGGCGCACATCGGCGGCGTATCCGGCGAGCCGGCGCCGATGAAGATGCGGTTGCGAAACGACCGGAAGGGCTTGGGCCGGAGCTGCGTCTTCGGCTGCTTGACGTGCTCGCCGTCGTACTCGCAGATGCCGCTCTCGAGCGTCGCGGTGAGGCAGCGCAGGAGCTCGACGGAGAGGGCCTTGCTGGCGGCCTGGTCCACGCCGAGGCCCTCGTACTCGGCCCGCCCGATGCCCCGGCCCACGCCGAGCAGCGTCCGGCCGTGGCAGAAGTGATCGAGGACCAGCACCTCCTCGGCGACGCGCACGGGATGGTGCCAGGGCAGGACGACGACCATCGTGCCGAGCTGGATCCGCCGCGTCCGCCCCGCGAAGTACGTGAGGGTCTGGAGCGGGTTCGGGCTCAGCATGTAGCTGCTGAAGTGGTGCTCGAAGCACCACAGCGAGTCGAAGCCGAGGGGCTCGGCGAGGTCGCCGAGCGCGAGCTCGCCCTTCACGAGCTCGTGGTCGTCGACGCCGGCGTGGTTCATGAAGGGAATGCACGTGCCGACGTGCATGACGAGCCTCCTGACCGATGCGTTCGTCGGCCAGACTACACAGGCCGGAGCGAAGGCGAGTAGTCAGGCGTAAACGCAGGCCGCCGGCGGCCCGGCGCGCTCAGACGCGCGGGATCCCGTAGATCGCGCGTCCCGCCGAGAGGCCCGCGTCCGCGACGAGATCGGCGCCGGTCACGAACGAGCTCTCGTCGGAGGCCAGGAAGAGCGCCGCGGCCGCGATCTCCTCGGGCTGGGCCACGCGTTCCATTGCCTGGCCGCGCGTCACCTTCGCGCGGTCGAGGCTGGCGGGCATCATGGGCGTCTCCACGGAGCCCGGATGGAGCGCGTTGACGCGGATGTTGTCCTTCCCGACCTCGAACGCGACGAGCTTCGTCATCCCGCGCAGCGCCCACTTGGAGGCGCCGTAGGCGACGAAGCCCGGAATCCCGTAGAGGCCGGCGACGGAGCACACGTTCACGATCGAGCCGCCGCCCGCCCGCCGCAGCGCGGGGATCGCCGTCTTCATGCCGAGGAAGGCCCCGATCTGGTTCACGGCGATCGTCTTCTGATAGCTCTCGAGCGTGCAGCGCTCGGTGGGGCCGAACTCGCCCACGATGCCGGCGTTGTTCACGAGGACGTCGAGCCGCCCGTACTCCGACTCGGCGAGCGCGACGGCGCGCTGCCACAGCGCTTCCTGCGAGACGTCGAGGCGCACGTAGCGGGCGGCCGCGCCCAGGGACGCCGCCACCTTCTCGCCGAGCTCGTCGCGCACGTCCCCGAGCACGACGCGCGCGCCCTCGGCGACGAAGAGACGCGCCTCCGCCTCCCCCTGCCCCCGCGCGGCGCCCGTGATCAGGGCCACCTTGCCGTCGAGCCTCTTCGCCATCGGAGCCACTCCTCGGTCCTCGCGTCCGCCGGAGCCCGCATGCAGCTCGCGCCGGTCGCCGCATCGCGGCGGCGCTGGTGGTCGACCTCGCCGGTGCGAGGGTATCGTCGGCCTCCGACGCGTGGGTTTACGATCGGCAACGCCGCGCGGTCGAATCGGAATATGTTGCCGCCGCGGCTCGCAGCGTGGCGGCAGCGCGGGGAGGGGGCAGATCGTGAATCGAGCTACGCGTGCGTGCGCGTCGGCGCTGGCGAGCGTGTGCCTCGCCGTCGCGCACCTCGCGCCGGCTGCGGCCCAGCCGGCCGCGCGGCCGGGCGAGACCGACGCGGCCGCGCCCGTCCTCCGCGAGGGCGACATCGTCACCTTCGACCAGGTGGACCGGCTGAAGCCCTTCCTGCCTCCCGAGCTGTGGCCGCACCGGGACTTCGTCTTCTACGAGGGCATGCGGATGGAGATCGGGCCTCCCTTCGCCGACTACTCGCCGCCCGACGTGTTCGAGAAGGCGACGCGCGAGAACGCGGGCAAGGCGCGCATCGGCCCCGATGGAAGCCTCGAGGGCTACGTCGCCGGCGAGCCGTTCCCGATGGAGGCGATCGACTGCGCCGGCGATCCGCAGGCGGGCGTCAAGATCGCCTGGAACTTCGACTACCGCTGGCAGGGCGCGGGCCCCGCCTCGCACGGCCGCTACTCCTACTGGGACCGGGGCGAGGAGCTGCCGCTCTACTACGAGGGCTGGGGCCGGACGGTGATGCTCGCGCACCGGCCGGAGCCGCAGTACGCGGACAAGGGCGGAGACCTCTTCCGGGGGGAGAAGCGCAAGCTGGCGTTCCGCGTCGGGGTCGACGCCCCGTTCGACGCGAAGGGCATCGCGCTCATCACCTACCGGTACAAGGCGGCGGACGCCCCGCTCGCGAGCACCAAGAACGACGACACCTGGGTGTACGTGCCGACGCTGCGCCGCGTCCGGCGGATCTCCTCGTACCAGCGCACGGACGCCGTGTCCGGCACCGACTTCACGTTCGACGACCTGAGCGGATTCTCGGGCATCGTGCCCCAGTACCAGTGGCGCTGTCTGGGCCAACAGGACGTGCTCGCGTCCGTCAACAGCAAGGTCAAGGCCTACCCCTACACGCGGGACTACAGCTTCGGGCCGTACGGGCTCTCCTTCGCGAACGACCGCTGGGAGCTCCGCCACACCTTCAAGATCCAGTTCGAGCCGGGCAACGCCGACCACCCGTACTCGCGGAAGATCATGTACGTGGACCGCAACACGGCCGAGATCCTCTACTCGTTCGCGTACGACCGGAAGGACGAGCTCTGGAAGGTCATCTACCACAACAAGCTCTGGAGCGAGGACGCCAAGGACGTCTACCCGGGATGGGAGGGGGTGCCCGAGGCGCGCGACAACGTCAACGTCGCCGACATCGTCATCAACGTGACGACCGGCACCGGGAACCGGATCGAGTTCTGGGATGCCAGCGGGAGCCCGCTCGACGCCGGGAAGGTGCGCCGTCTGATCGACGTCGGCAGCCTGACGCGGGGTCGCTGACCGTGCGCGCGGGCGCCGTGGCCAGCGCCCTCCTCGCCGCGCTGCTCGCGGTCGAGGCTTCCTCGGCGGAGGGGCCCGAGCTGGTGGCGCCCGGCAGCGAGCGCTTCCGGATCGGCGGCTACGCCGAGCTCCAGCTGCGCGGCCTCTCCGACGGCTTCGACTCGGACGAGTGGTACCTGAGCCAGTGGGCCTGGATCCTCGACGTCGAGCCGGAGTGGGACATCGCCCCGGAAGGATGGGGGCCCTTCGACTCGATCTCGGCGTTCGCGAGGATCCAGGTGCGCTACGAGTGCGTCTGGACCGGGTGCGGCCTCGCCAACTCGTGGCGCCACTTCGGCAACCGCGCGCGGCGCGCGCCCGCGCGCAACTGGGCGGACGGTGTGACGGAGCGCTTCGAGAGCACCGTCGACCTGCCGTCGGTCGGCATTCCCGTGCGCTCCCTCCAGGACGGGCTGCGCTTCGGCGACATCACCGACGCGCAGCACGCCGCCCGGGCCGAGGAGAACGGCGTGCCGCCCGAGGTCGTCGACGCGGCGTTCGGGCCGCTGATCGACGACCTCTTCACGTTCAAGCGCATCGACGGCCTCGGCTTCAACGGCGTCGGCGACTCCGCCGCCCTGCCGCTCGGGCCCTGGCTTCCCGAGTCGCGCATCCGGCCGAACGGGGCGCTCGCGGAGAAGTCGTCCCACGTCGTGGGGCTGCCGCTGCGGCCCGCCACGCCGAGCATGTACGTCCCCTCCGCGCGCCTGCGCCAGCACCTCGACGACTTCGACTCGTTCGACCAGAACTTCCGCCAGACCGAGCTCGAGTGGAATCACGGAGCCAGCCAGGACGAATGGGAGCTGAAGGAGGCCTACGTCGACGTCGACTTGTTCGACTCGCGACTCTGGCTCCGGGTGGGCAAGCAGACGATCGTCTGGGGCAAGACCGAGCTGTTCCGCAACCAGGACCAGTTCAACCCGGTCGACGTGGGCTTGGCGTCGCTCCCGAGCCTCGAGGACAGCCGGATCGCGCTCTGGTCGGCGCGCGCCATCTGGTCGTTCTACGACGTCGGGCCCCTGGCCGACGTCCGCCTCGAGGTGGCGGTGAACTACGACGACTTCGAGCCGATGGATCTGGGCCGCTGCGGCGAGCCCTACACCGTGTGGCTCGTGTGCCTCAAGTCGTCGGGGCTCTGGGCGCACGGGGCCACGGGCCTCGGCATCGCCGGCGAAGAGCGGCCGCCGGACCCCTGGGACAGCGCGCGCGGCATCGAAGCGGGCGTGCGGCTCGAGTTCCGCTTCGACCAGTTCAGCTTCGCGATCACGGACTTCTACGGCTACGACGACGTCGCCACGCCCGAGCTCTTCAACCTCTACTCGCGGAACGTCGACCTGCGGACGGGACGCCCGCTCGACGCCTTCGGGAGGCCGCTCGCGCCGGACACCGCGCTCGAGCGCTCGTCGGGGAACCGTCAGCTCTTCGAGCTCGCCTGCGAGGGCTCGCTCGGCTACGGCGAGAAGGCGGCGCTCTCGCTCGTCGGAGGCGAGGGGAAGATCCCCGACCTCAGCCAGTCGTGTCAGGTGAGCCAGACCAACGTCCGGGACACGTTCGCGCTCGCGGCCGAGGTCTTCGGCGTCCCCGTCAGCATCGAGATCCCGTTCTCGAACGTGCTCGGATCCGTCCTCGCCGGCCAGGCCGGCGGCAACCTGCTCTTCGAGGGCTCGCTCAACGGGCCGGATGCGGCCATCGCCGCGTTCCTCGGGGACCTTCCCGAGCACCTCGTCCCGCTGAACCGGGATGCGGCGGACGGGCCGCCTGGCGGCGGCTTCTTCGGAGCGGGCTGCACGCTGCCCGCCGTGTTCTGCGACGCGCTCGGGGTGTCCAGCTCGAACGTCTCCATGTACCTGAGCGACGAGCAGGAGGCGCTCCTCGGCTGCGGGCCGCTCTTCCGCAGCGACTGCGACCTCGACGGCATCGACCTCTTCAACGCGGAGGCGAGCGTCCTGCTCCAGAGCTTCCCCGGGTTCGAGCGGAAGCCCGTCGCCACGAGGTTCCAGGGCGGGAAGCTGTTCATCCTGCCGGGCGCGCGCGGCCCCGGCGACCCCGGCTACGATCCGCGCGTCGACGGCACGCCGCCGCGGGGCTTCCGCAGCGAGCTCGCCGCCGCGTCGCTGAACTTCGCGAAGTTCTCGGGGCTCATCGGGATCGCGCAGGGAGACACCGGCTGCGACCTCGAGGTCCTCGAGACCTGCGCAGCCGTGCGCGGCGTCATCGCGCTCACCGGCTCGCAGCGACCCGAGCTCCGCGCGGGCGGGAATGGCCGCTTCGGGCGCCAGGACTTCCTCTGGCACGGCGGGGGGGAGCTGCTCCTCTTCTACCCGAAGCTCAACACCCTGGGCGTCTCATTCGACGCCGCGGAGGACCTGACGAAGACCAACTGGGGGGTCGAGCTCACCTGGGTGAGCGACCGCCCGTTCGGCAGCGCGACGTCGCGAACGTGGCTCGAAGAGAGCGACGTCTACAACCTCACGATCTCCGTCGACCGCCCCACGTTCGTCAACTTCCTGAACGCGAATCGCACGTTCTTCTTCAACGCGCAGGTCTTCGTGCGCTACCTCTCGAACTACGACCGCAGCTTCACCACGAACGGGCCGCTGACCGTGCTCGGAACGCTGGCGGTCACGACCGGGTACCTCCAGGACCGCCTCCTGCCTTCGCTCGTGCTGGTGCACGACCTTCGCTCCGCTTCGGGCGGCGTGATCGCGCAGGTGAGCTACCGGTTCACCGAATCGTTCTCGGTGAGCGTCGGCATCCTCGGGTTCTACGGCGGACCGGAGCGCGAGGCGGTCCCGCTCTACCCGGCCGCCCTCCCGAGCACGACCACGGACTTCCACGCGCGCGCCCGGTTCGAGGGCCTCTCCGCGATCGCGGAGCGGGACGAGGCGTTCATGATCGTCCGCTACACCTTCTGAGCGGCGCGTCGCGGGAGCGCTCGAGCAGCGAGCTCCGGTCTTCGGATGCACTTCGGCGTCGCCGCCTTCCTCACCGAGCACACCATGCGCCCGGGCGCGCTGGCCCGGGCGCTGGAGGAGCGCGGCTTCGAGTCCCTCTGGGTCACGGAGCACTCGCACATCCCCGCCTCCCGCGAGACGCCGTGGCCGGGCGGTGCCGAGCTCCCCGAGGCGTACTACGGGCTGCTCGACCCGTTCGTGTCGCTCGCGATCGCCGCGGAGGCGACGACCTCGCTCAAGCTGGGCACGGGCGTCTGCCTGGTCGCCCAGCGAGACCCGATCCAGACGGCCAAGGCCGTCGCCACGCTCGACGTCCTCTCCGGCGGCCGCTTCCTGTTCGGCGTCGGCGGCGGCTGGAACCGGGAGGAGATGGCGAACCACGGCACGCCCTTCGAGGCGCGCTGGAGGATCCTGCGCGAGCGCATCGAGGCGATGAAGCAGATCTGGACCTGCGCCGAGGCCAGCTACCGCGGCGAGACCCTCGCCTTCGAGCGCATCGTGGCCGATCCGAAGCCCGTGCAGAGGCCGCATCCCCCGATCCACGTAGGGGGCGCCTTCCCCGGAGGCATGAAGCGCGCGCTCCGCTATGGGGACGGCTGGATCCCGCTCGCGGGCCGCGGCGACGACGACGTCGCCGCGCACATGGAGACCTTCCGGCGCGCCGCCGAGGAGGGCGGCCGCGATCCCGCTCGGCTCGAGGTCAGCCTCTACGCGTGCCCGCCGGATCCGGCGCTCGTGGACCGCTGCGCCGAGGCGGGAGTCGCGCGGCTCGTGTTCCGCCTCCCCGGCGACCGACGCGACGACGTGTTGCGGTTCCTGGATCGGCTGCGCGATCTCCGCGAGCGGCGTGCCTAGTCGGGGCCGAGTTCGAGCTACCCGCTGCGGAGCCCCCGGAGCACGAGCCGCAGCACCTCGCGAGCCTCTCGAGCGGCCTTCTCAGGCTCGTTCGGGTGCGCCAGGAAGAAGCCGTTGATGACGACCGTGATCTGACGGGCGAGGGCCCGGGCATCCGACACCCCCCGGATCTCCTGCCTCCGCGCCGCGCGGACGATGGCCTGGGTGAGGATCGTGAAGACCGGGGACGTCGCGAACAGCTCGATGTCGTGATGGCGCGGAAGGTACGCCACGAGCTCCCGGCGAAGCCGCTCGGACGTCGTCGAGTTCGCGTCGTGGCAGAGGTCCACGAGCACGTCGATCACGCCGTCGAGGTCCGTGCCGCCCTTCGTGCGCGCCTCGAGCTCGCGCGCGATGCCCTCCATGAACCGGCACAGGAGCTCGCTGACGACGCCGTCCTTGCTCGAGAAGTGGGCGTAGAACGTCGGCCGCGAGAGCTGGGTCTCCTCGCAGACCTTCTCGACCCGCAGGTCGTTGAAGCCGACCCGCTCGATCTCCCGCAGGGCGGCCTGGAAGAGGCGCTCGTGGTTCTCGTGCCAGGTCCGCTGGCTGCGCGTGAAGGCCATGCATCCTCCTCGCCGGGCGATCCGGGCGCGGCCGCGGGGTAGGTGCCCCGGCTAGCTTACTTGCGCGCAAGTCGAATTTCTACCAGGCCCACCCGCCGGCCCGGGGGGGCGGCGCGCGCGCGCCGCTTGTGGGGGTCCCAAAATCTAACTATCATGTCACTTCGACAGGGTCCAGGCCCTGCCCCTCGGAGGCACCATGACCGCCGTCATGCGAGGAGTCCGGATTCTCGAAGTGGCCGAGCACACGTTCGTGCCCGCCGCCTCGGCGCTCCTCGCCGACTGGGGCGCCGAGGTGATCAAGATCGAGCACGTAGAGCGCGGCGACGCGATGCGGGGCCTCGCCTCGAGCGGGCTCGCGATCCTGAGCGGCGGCGTGCACGTGATCCTCGAGCACTCGAACCGCGGGAAGAAGAGCCTGGGCCTCGACCTCGCCTCGCCCGACGGCCTCGAGGTCCTCTACCGCCTGGCGGAGACCAGCGACGTCTTCCTGACGAACAAGCTGCCGAGCGTGCGGGCGCGGCTCAAGATGGACGTCGAGCACCTGCGCGCGCGGAACCCGAAGATCATCTACGTCCGCGGCACGGGTCACGGCGAGCGCGGGCCCGACGCGGACCGCGGCTCGTACGACTCGCTGGCCTACTGGTGCCGCGCAGGCATCGCGCTCGGCATGAAGCAGCCGGACGAGGAGCACGTTCCGCCGCCGCCCGGCCCCGCGTTCGGCGACTCGATCGGCGCCATGACGATCGCGGGCGGCATCATGGGGGCGCTCTTCCATCGCGAGCGGACGGGCGAGCCCACCGTCGTGGACGTCTCCCTCCTCGGCACCGCGGTGTGGTCGCACGGGGCCGCCATCGCGCTCTCGCTCCAGCGCGGCGTGCCGTGGGGCGGGATTCCGCGCGGCATCCCGCTCGGGAACCCGCTGGTCGCGACCTACCGCACGAAGGACGGCCGCTACGTCTCGCTCTGCTGCCTGCAGGCCGCCAAGTACTGGCCCGGCATGTGCGACGCAATCGGGCAGCCCGAGCTCGCGACCGACGAGCGCTTCGCCGACGCCGCCAGCCTGACGAAGAACGCCGGTGCCGCCGCGCAGCTCCTCGTCGCGGCCTTCGCCGAGCGGACGGCCGCCGAGTGGCGCGAGCGCCTGGCGCGCTTCGCGGGGCAGTGGACGATGGTCCAGGACACCCTGGAGGCGTCGGCCGACCCGCAGACCGTGGCGAACGGCTACGTCGTGGAGTGCCGCACGGCGGACGGGACGCCCTTCAAGCTCGCCGCCGCGCCCGTCCAGTACGACGAGCGGCCCGCCATCCCGAGCCGGGCGCCCGAGTTCAACGAGCACGGCGACGCGCTCCTCGCCGAGCTGGGCCTCGACTGGGACGCCATCCTGGACCTCAAGGCCCGGGGCGTCGTCGCGTGAAGCGGGGCGCGCCGCGGCCACGCGGCGCACGGCTCAGCGCTCGAGGCCGACGAAGCCGCGCTCGACGATGCGCGCGGCGGCCTCGACCTCCGCGCCGCTCCGCTCCCGCGTCCCGAACGCGCTCAGGTGCGCGAGCAGGACGACGGCTTCCGCGTCGACGTCGCCGAAGCCGCGCCGCTCGAGGAAGAAGGCGAGCGCGCGCCGGCCCCAGTCGAGGGCCGGCGCGGCGTCGGCACGCAGGCCGGCGTCCTGGAGGACGGCGTCCATCCAGACGCGGATCATCGCGGCCTCGCCGACCTGGGCGAGGTCGTAGCGGCGCAGCCAGTCGCGCAGCGCGGCCCTGCCGGCCGCGCTCCCGCTCGCGGCGGAGGCCGGAAGCTCGGCGAAGACGCGCGCCACGCTCCGCAGCGCGCGCGCCGTGAGCGCGCGGGCCAGCTGGTCCTTGTCGTCGAAGTAGCGGTAGAAGGCCGCGCGGGAGAGGCCCGCCGCGGCGGTGACGTCCGCGACGCGCGTTCGGTAGTAGCCGCGCTCTGCGAACACCTTCCGGCCCCCCTCGAGCAGCGCGTCCCAGGTCTCGCGGCCCGCGGGTGTCAGCTCGCGAGGCGGCCCGGACGTCGCGAAGACGTCCCGCACGGCCGGGTCGAAGCGAATGGGCGCGGCGCGCGGCCGAGGCGGGGGGCGGACGTTCGCGTCCTCCCGGAGCCCGAAGAAGGCGCGGTGCGCGACGTCGGCGAGCGCGTCGCCCATGCGCTCCGCGGCGAAGTCCTCCGGCGCGGCCGAGCGCAGGATCCGGGCGAGGTCGTGCGTGCGCGTGACGCACCCGAGGAGCTGCACGATCACGAGCTCCAGCTCGCGCGACCGGAGCGGGGGCGCGACGAGCCGCGCGCGGATCCTCGCCACCGCCCGCATGCCCCAGCGCGCCGACCCGGCGGCCACGGCGGCGTCGCTCTCGGAGGCGGCCTGGAACGCGTGGAAGACGGGCTGGTAGCGGTCGTAGACGTCCGCGAAGCGGGCCACCCACGCGCGCAGCGCGCGCCAGCCCGCGCGGCTCGACGCCACCGGCTCGAGGGCCTCCGTGGAGGCGTCGAGCTGCCGCGCCACCTGACCCGAGAGGTGGCGGAAGACGTCCTCCTTGCTCGAGAAGTACTGGTAGAAGGCGGCGCGCGAGCAGCCGGCGCGCTGCGCGATCGGGTCCACGCCGCTCGGGTCGTAGCCGGCCTCGCCGAACACGGCGAGGGCCGCGTCGAGGATGCGTTGCTGGGTACGCTGCCCGCGCGCGCCGACGTGCGGGCTGTCGGCGAAGGGCGCCCGGCGCACGACGTCGGGCGGTGCGCCCGCCCCCTCGGCGCCGAGCGCGGCCGCAGGATTGCCTCTTCGCGGGCGCTTCGCGGGCCGCTTCACGGCGCGCGGCCGCCCGCCTGCGGCGGGAGCGGCCGGATCATCCCGTCCTGGACGAACGCCGCCACGAGCGCTCCGTCGGCGCGGAACACCTCCGCCGCGCCGTAGCAGCGGCCGCGCCCGGCGTAGGAGCTCCGGTGCGAGAGGAGGAGCCACTCCGCGGCCGAGCAGGGCTCGTGGAACGTGAGCGTGTGGCTCAGCACGCCGGTCGACACCGTCCGGTGCGCCTGCGCCTGTCCGACGCCCGCGTGGGGCCGCATCGCCGTGCCGATCAGGAAGCCGTCGGTCGCGAAGCCCAGCAGCGCCTGGTGGATCGCGGGGTCGTCCGGCGCGCTCGGGAAGCGGCTCCAGACCTGGAGCTCGGGGGGGCCGACGAGCGCGGGGTCGCTCACGTCGACGTCGCCGACGATCCGGATCTCCCAGGCGCCCGAGCTCTCGGCGGAGGGCTTGCAGTCGTCCGGGCCCGGTACCGACGGCGCGGCGTCGGCGTGACGGATGAAGTCGGGCTCGTCGGCGCTCAGCAGCACCAGGGAGCGCGCGCACAGCCGGTCGCCTTGCCGGATCGTGACGGCGCTGCTCGCGAGCGCGCGGCCCTCGTGCATGCGCTCGACCGCGATCGCGAGCGGCGCCTGCGGCGAGGCCGCGCGGGCGAAGACCGTGTGCACGGTCTTCACCGCCTTGCCCTCCTGCCCCGCCAGCGCGGCGAGGATCGACTGGCCGATGAGCTGTCCGCCGAACACGACGCCGGGCCCGCTCGCGGCGTTCTCGGCGCGGTAGCTGCCCGGGCCGGTCGGCTCGAGCGTGAACGCGCGGCGCAGCCCGGCGAGCGCGAGCACGGCTACTTCGGCGGAAAGCGCAGCGCGCCGTCGAGCCGGATGTTCTCGCCGTTGAGGTAGGGGTTGCGCGCGATCGACTCCACGAGCAGCGCGAACTCCTCCGGGCGTCCCATGCGCTTCGGGAACACGATGCTCTCCACGAGGCGCGCCTGCACCGGCTCGGGCACCGACAGCATGAGGGGCGTGCCCATCGTCCCGGGCGCGATGGCGCACACGCGGATGCCGAGCGGCGCGAGGTCGCGCGCCATGGGGAGCGTCATGCCGAGGATCGCGGCCTTGGCCGCCGCGTACGCGAGCTGGCCGGTCTGGCCCTCGAGGCCCGCGATCGAGGCCGTGTTCACGACGACGCCGCGCTGGCCGTGCTCGTCGGGCTCGTTCCGCGCCATGGCGACCGCGGCGAGGCGCGTGGCGTTGAAGGTGCCGAGCGCGTTCATCTCCATCGTCCCGACGAAGACCTCCTTGTCGTGGGGCGCGCCGTCGCGCCCGACGAGGCGGCCCCCGCCGGTCGCGCCGCCGGCCACGTTCACGAGCAGCGCGAACGTGCCGAGGGCGCGGGCGGCCTCGATCGCAGCCGCCACGTCGTCGTCGTCGGTGACGTCGCCGCCGACCGCCGCAGCGCGCGCGCCGAGCTCGCTCGCGAGCGACTTCGCGCGCGCGGCGTCGCGGTCGAAGATCGCCACGCCCACGCCCACCTCCACGAGCCTGCGCACGGTGGCCGCGCCGAGCCCGCCGGCGCCGCCCGTGACCACGGCCGATCGTCCACGCAGATCCACGGGGCCCTCCTTGGGTGCGGCAGGGTAGCCCGTTTCTAACAGACGCGTCAAAGCCGTCGCGGCGCGTGCGCCCGGGTAGGCGCCCGGGTGGGGGTGGGGCGCGTCCGCCCTCGCGCCGCGGGCCTCGGAACGGGGTCCGCGCGGGCGCGCTGCGCGGGCGCCCCGGGGCGGGATCGGCACCGCCGGCGCCGCCGGCGCGCCGGAAGGCCCGTCCCGATTTCCCTCAAGCGATCCCGCGTCCCACCGAAGAGACACGGACCGGGGGAGCCATGCAACTGCTCGCCGCCACCGCGGTCGCCGCGCTGATCGGCGCTTCGCTCGCCGTCGCGTGTCGCCTGCTCGCGCTGCAGCGGCGTACGGGTGGCCTGCCGGAGCTCCTGCTCGGCGGCATGCTGCTGCTCTCCGTCGGCGTGGGCTACCCGCTCCGCATCGCCGCGGACCGGATGGACCCGCCCTGGGCGGGCGCCTTCTTCGCCGTCTCGGCGCTCGGCATCGGGCTCGGCTTCTCGCTGCTGTTCGTGTTCACCTGGCGCGTGTTCCGCCCGCACGACCGCTGGGCGTGCGTCTTCGCCGCGGCCGGCGTCGCCACGGCGCTCGGAAAGGCGCTCCACGGCTGCATCCAGGCGTACAGCCGCGGCGCGGTCCAGGTGATGGACGAGTCCGCCGCCGCGATCCTCTTGCAATCGGGACCCATCTTCGTGGCCTATCTCTGGACCGCTTGGGAGTCGCTGCGCTGCTACGGGATGATGCGCCGCCGCGCTCGGCTCGGCCTCGCGGACGCGGCCGTGAGCGACCGCTTCCTGCTGTGGGCGCTGATGGCGCTGAGCGCGGCCGGGGGGGTGTCGATCACCACCGTGGCGCTCGCGCTGCGCGTGAACACGTTCCACAGCCCGGCCGTGCTGCTCGCCTCGAGCCTCACCGGGCTCGCGCAGGCCGCCCTGCTCGTGCTGGCATTCGCCCCTCCGCGCGCCTACCTGCGCTGGGTCCGCGCGCGCCGTGCGGCGGCGGGGGTCTGAACGATGGCCGACTCCGCGGCATTCGAAGCAGCGTGCGCGCGTCTCGAGGAGAGCGGGGGGCTCGACCGCCTCGTCGCACGCGGCACGATGCGGCTCGTGCTGAAGGCGGCCGGTCTCGAGCCGAAGACCGCCACGGCGCGCGATCTGGTGGTGGCGGTCGAGCGGCTGCTGCCCGCGGAGCTGTCGGCGCGCGGCGTCCCGGAGCCGCAGGCGCTGTGCGCGTCGGTCGTGAGCGCGCTCCAGAGCGTCGGCGAGCACCGCGCGACCGAGACGCCCGAGGCGATCTTCGCGAGGCTCGGCCGCTCCTAGCCCGCGCGCGCCCGTTCCCGCTCGCGCCCGGTGGCGACGGCCGATCGCCGCGGCCGCCGCCGGTGCGTCTCCCGCGGCGGCCGCTACGCGCGCGTCCCGCGCCGGAGCGCCTCGGGCACCCAGCTCGGGGGCCGCTTCTCGGCGAAGGCCCGCATGCCTTCGCGGGCCTCGGCCCCCCGGAAGAGCGCCCAGTCCATCGTCATGCGGTCCACCTGGCCGTAGCGCTCGTGCAGGATGCGCTTCACGTGAAGGCGCGCCTCCGGCGCGGTGCGCAGGATGCTCTCGGCCGCCGCGACGGCCTCCTCGCGCAGCCGCTCGTGCGGGACGACGCGCGAGACGAGGCCCATGCGCAGCGCCTCGCCGGCGTCGAGCGTCCGCCCGGTGAGCAGCAGATCGCGGGCGTGGGCGACGCCGACGTGCGCCGGCAGATACGCCGCGTAGCCGGTGTCGGCGATCCCGCGCAGGAGCTCCGGCGCGCGGAAGCTGGCGCGTTCGCTCGCCACCGCGACGTCGGAGAGCATCGCCACGAGGAGCCCCCCGCCCTGGCAGATGCCGTTCACCGCCGAGACCACGGGCGCGACGCTCTGGCGCAGCGCCTCGAACGGGAGCACGTCGCCGACGCCGAGCTGCTCGACGACCGGGTTCGCGTCCTCGACCCGGCCGCGCAGCTCGCCGCCCGGCGCGAACACGTCGCCCACCCCCGTGACGAGGAGCGCCGTCGGCTCCTCCATGGCGTTCACGAGCTGCACGGCGCGCTTCAGCCCGAAGTACATCGCTCCGGAGAGCGCGTTGCGCGACCCCGGCCGGTCGATCGTGCACCAGGCGAGGTGTCCCTCGCGCTCGAGGCGCAGGAACGGCGTTCCGAGGTCGTAGCGCTCCCGCTCGGGCATCGCTCAGACCCGGCCCATCAGCACCCGGGCGATCGCGGTGGCGTTCGGGAAGGAGCCCGTGATCCCGGAGCTCATGTAGCCGGCGTCGGTGATCAGCGTGATGCCGTTCACGGCCGCGGCGGCGTCGCTGCACAGGAAGAGCAGCGGGTAGGCCTGCTCCATGGGCGTCGACGCCTCGATGCCCGTCTCCTTGCGGTAGTCGGCCCCGAACGCGAGCCAGACCTCCTTGTTCGCCTGCGCGAGCGGCGTGTCCGTCGGCCCCGGGCAGGTCGCGTTGATGCGGACGCCCCGCTTCTGCAGCGCGAACGCCTGGCTGGCGACGTACGCGCAGACCGCCTGCTTCATCCAGAAGTAGTTGGCCATCTCGTGCGCCTTCACCCAGTCGACGGCGCTGTCGAAGTCGGGCGTCGCCAGGAGCTCCTGGAGCAGCGCGAGGTTCTTCTCCCAGCCGAGGCCGGCCGCCGAGGAGACGAAGCCGATCGCCGCGCCGCGGCCCAGCATGCCGCCCTCGAGCATGCGCTCGATCAAGTGGCGGTGGCCGATGAAGTTGATCCGCTCGATCCCGGGCGTCCCGTCGGCGACGCCGGCGCACGCGAGGAGGGCGTGCACGGGCCCGCCGCACGCGTCGACGGCGGCGTCGATCGACGCCTTCTCCGCGAGGTCGAGCGGGAGCGTCTTCACGCCCGACCGCGCCACCCGCGCGCGGTCCATGACGACGACCTCGGCGCCGAGGTCCCGCGCCAGCTCGGCGGCCGCGGCCCCCATCCCGGTGGCGCCGCCGACGACGAGGACGCGCTTTCCGTCGAAGCGGAATGCATCGAAGAGCGACATGGTGTCTCCTGAAAGCCCTGCTGGGAACGGTTGGGCGGCATTTGCCGGCTGCATCGGCCGCGCCGTATCGTGCGCGCGGGACGAGAGGAGGCGCGAAGGCGTCGCGGATTCCGGCCGCGCGACGCGACGGAGGAGCGAGCTTGGGCGTCATCGTGGTCACGGGGGCCGCGCGCGGCATGGGGCGCGCCTGCGTGGACCGCCTGCGCGACCGGGCGGACCGCCTCGTCGCGGTGGACCTGGAGGCGCCCGCGATCGAGGGCGTCCTCGGCGTCGCCTGTGACGTGTCCGATCCCGAGGCGGTGGGCCGCCTCGCCGACCGCGCCCGCGAGCTCGGGCCCTTCCGCGCGCTCGTCCACGCCGCCGGCATCTCGCCGACGATGGCCGACCCGCGCCGGATCTTCGCGATCGACCTCGTCGCGACGCAGCTCCTCCTCGACGCCTTCGAGCCGCTCGTCGAGCCCGGCGCGAGCGCCGTGTGCTTCGCGTCGAGCGCGGCCTACCAGGTGACGCTCCTCGGCGCCGGCCCCGAGCTCGACGCGTTCGTCGAGACGCCGCGCGCCGAGGGCTTCCTGGACGCCGCCGCCGCCCGCTTCCAGGACCCCGGGATCGCCTACGGCTGGGCGAAGCGGGGCGTCGTGCGCGCCGCCGCGCGGGCCGCCGTCGCCTGGGGCCGCCGCGGCGGGCGCGTGAACTCGGTCTCGCCCGGAATCGTCGACACGCCCATGGCGCGCCGCGAGCTCGAGGCGCAGCCGATGATGCGGCTGATCCTGGACCACACGCCGCTCCGGCGCCTCGGCCGCGCCGAGGAGGTCGCCGCGCTCGTCGACTTCCTGGTCTCCGACGCGGCCTCGTTCGTGACCGGCACCGACGTGCTGATCGACGGCGGGGCGCTGGAGGGCCTGCGTGGGCTGGTGCGAGGCGCGCGCTGAGCGCGCCCTCCGGCGCGCGCGGTCCGGCGGCTCCGAGGCGACCGAGAGCGGCCGGCCCGCGCCTGCGCCGACGAACCCGAGCTCCGCGATCCCCCCGCTCAGGCCGGGGGCCTCGGCGTGACGGTCACCGAAGGGATGCTGGCGCTCGAGCCGCAGCGCAGCACGGTGTCGACGACGCGCACGAGGTCCTCCACGTCGAGGAGCGCCCCGGTCAGGTACTTGCGCTCGGCCCAGAGCGGAAGGAACTCGGCCGCCCGCGCGGGGTCCCAGCTCTTGGCGAACTCGATGGCGGAGTGCCCCTCGCCGCCGGCGCAGTCGCCGACGACGACGCGCGTGAAGCCGACGCGCGGGTGCTCGATCCGCCACGCCTCGACCAGCTTGTCGAGCGCGGCCTTGCTCACGGCGTAGGCGCCGAGGCCCGGCCAGGGCGGCGTGAGCGACGCGCTCACGGTCGAGAGGTACGCGGCCGCGCCGTTCGACGCGGTGAGGTGCGGGATGGCCGCCGCCGTGACGAGCGCCGCGCCGATGACGTTCGTCTCGAAGGCGGCGCGCCACGTCGCGGCGTCGAGATCCACGAGCCGCGCCAGCGGACCGATGCCCGGGGCGTAGACGAGCCCGTCGATCCCGCCGAGCCCGGCCGCCGCCTTCTCGATCGCCTCCCGGCACGAGGCCGGATCCGTCGCGTCGCAGGGAACCGCGAGGGCAGCGGGGCCGATTGCCTGCGCGGTGTCGACGAGGCGCTCGTGGCGCCGCGCCAGCACGGCGACGTTCGCGCCGCGCCGCCCGAGCCCGATCGCGATGCAGCGGCCGAGACCGCTCGAGGCGCCGACGACGACTGCTCTCAACGAACGTGTCCCCCGAGCTCGCGGCCGCGCCGCTCTTCAGGCGGTGCGCACCGGGAGCCGCTCCCAGCCGCGCACCGTCGAGGTCCGCGCCTGCTTCGCGTTCTCCCAGTCGACCTCCCAGGTCGGGAAGCGCTTCAGCACCTCCTCCAGCGCCACGCGGCCCTCGAGCCGCGCGAGCGCGGCGCCGAGGCAGAAGTGGATGCCGTGGCCGAAGGCGAGGTGGTGATCGATCTTGCGGTGGACGTCGAAGCGGTCGCCGTCCGGGAACTCGCGCTCGTCGCGATTCGCCGAGCCGTTCAGGAGCAGCACGACGGCGCCCGCCGCGACGGCGCGCCCGTGCAGCTCGACGTCGCGGGTCACGTAGCGCGCCTGCACGGGCGAGGGCGACTCGAAGCGCAGGATCTCCTCGATCGCGTTCGGGATCCGCTCGGGACGCTCCACCAGCGCGCGACGCTGGTCGGGGTGCTCGGCGAGCAGCTTCCCGGTCCAGCCGATGAGCCGCGTCGTGGTCTCGTTGCCCGCGCCGGCGAGGAGGCCCACGAAGCCGAGCACCTCGTCGCGGGAGAGCCGGCGGCGCGTTCCGGTCTCGTCCTCGAACTCGGCGCGCAGGAGCTCCGTCATGAGGTCGTCGGAGGGGTGCTCCGTGCGCCAGTCGACGTAGGCCGCGAACCGGCCCATCGCGTCCAGGCCCCCCTTCGCCGAGACCTGCGGCATCGAGCCCTCTTCGAGGCGCAGGTTGGCGTCGATCGTGTCGCGGATGGCCTCCTGGTCCTCCTCCGGGATCCCGAGCAGCATGCCGATCGTGCGCATCGGCATCTGCGCGCCGAGATCGGCGATGAAGTCGAACCCGCCGGCGCCGACGAGGGGATCGAGGCTCCGGACGCAGAGCTCGCGGACCTTCGGCTCGAGCGCGGCCATCTTGCGCGGCGTGAAGACGCGCGCGAGGAGACCTCGGTGGAGATCGTGCGCGGGCGGGTCCTCGAAGATGATCGAGCCGGGCGGGAGCTTCACGCCGCTCCGGATCAGCTCGAGCAGCGTCCCCCGCGCCGAGCTGAACGTCCTCCAGTCGAGCAGTCCGCGCTCCACGTCCTCGAAGCGGCTCAGCGCGTAGAAGTCGTAGCGCTCGTTGTAGTAGAGGGGGCGCTCGTCGCGGAGCCGCTTCCACACCGGGTAGGGATCGGTGTCGATCTCGAAGTCGTACGGGTCGTAGTAGACGTCGGGCTCGCCGGAATCCATCGCGCGTCCTCGGACCGGATCGTGGGTGACTCTCGCGCCCCGTGCAACCGCCGGGACGCGCGGCGTCCTTGACAGCCGTCAAGGCGGAATCGGCGTCGCCGTCGCCGCCGCCGAGCGCGGGCCGCCGGAACGCCATAGAATCGCCTCCTGCGCCCCGGCTCCCCGCGCCGGGTCGACTCCTCCCGCACGGGCTCGACACCGTGAACCTGATGATGATCCTCGACATGGCGCGCTCGACGTTCGGCGAGCGCGTGGCCCTCACGAGCGAGGGCCGCTCGCTCACGTACGCCGAGCTCTACGCGGCCGCCGGACGCGCGGCGGGGCGCCTGCGCGGCGGCGACGCGCGCCACGCCGCGTACCTCGACGTCGCGAGTCCCGCCGTGCCGATCGGCCTCTTCGGGAGCGCGTGGGCGGGCCTGCCGTTCGTCCCCTTGAACTACCGGCTGCCCGACGACGCGCTCGACGCCCTGCTCGCGCGCATCGAGCCCGCCGCCGTGGTCGCGGACGCTCGCCACGCCGCGCGCCTGCGCGGGCGCGCCGGTCTCGCGGTGACGGCGCGCGAGGCGCACCTCGCCGAGCTCGCGGCGGGCGACGTCCCGGACGCCGACTGGCGCATGGAGCCGGACGACGTCGCGATCCTCCTCTTCACGAGCGGCACCACCGGCGAGCCGAAGGCCGCCGTGCTCCGCCAGAAGCACCTCGTGTCGTACATCCTCGGCTCGGTGGAGTTCATGGGCGCCGAGGAGACCGAGGCCACGCTCGTCTCCGTGCCGCCGTACCACATCGCGGGCATGGCGGCGGTGCTCTCCTCGGTGTACGCCGGGCGCCGCATCGTCCAGCTGCCGAGCTTTTCGCCCGAGGCGTGGCTCGAGGCCGCGCGCCGCGAGGCGGTGACGCACGCGTTCCTCGTCCCGACCATGCTCGCGCGCATCGTCGACGCCCTCGAGGGCCGCCGCGACGCGGAGCTTCCGGCCCTGCGCGCGATCTCCTACGGCGGCGGCCGCATGCCCCAGCCGGTGATCGAGCGGGCCATGGCGCTCTTCCGGGGCACCGACTTCACGAACGCCTACGGCCTCACCGAGACGAGCAGCACGATCTCGATCCTCGGGCCCGACGACCACCGCGCCGCGCTGGCGAGCGCGGACGAGGCGGTGCGGCGGCGGATCGTCTCGGTGGGCCGGCCGCTCCCGGCGGTGGAGGTCGAGATCCGCGACGGCGACGGGAAGCCCGTCCCCGCCGGCTGCGTGGGCGAGATCCACGTGCGCGGCGAGCAGGTCTCCGGCGAGTACGTGGGGCGCGGGAGCCTCGTCGGCGCCGACGGCTTCTTCCCGACGCGCGACGGGGGCTACCTCGACGAGCACGGCTACCTCTTCCTCGAGGGCCGCATCGACGACGTGATCGTGCGCGGCGGCGAGAACCTATCCCCCGGCGAGATCGAGGACGCGCTCGCGGCGGATCCCGCCGTGCGCGACGTCTGCGTGGTCGGCGTGCCCGACGTGCAGTGGGGCGAGGCGGTCGTGGCGGTCGTCGTGCCGCGCGATCCCGCCGCCGCGGACGACGCGCTGCGCGAGGCGCTGCGCGCGCGCGTGAAGCGCGCGCTGCGCTCGTCGCGGGTGCCGGAGCGCATCGAGTTCCGCGACGCGCTCCCGTACAACGAGACGGGAAAGCTCCTGCGGCGCGTGGTGCGGGCGTGGCTGGAGCGCGAGAGCCGCTGAGCGGCGCGCCGCGCGCCGGGTCCTCGCGCCCGGTCGCGCTCGATCCCGGCGTCGCGGCGGCGCGGCTCTCGCTCGCCGAGGCCTGCGAGCGGCTGCCCGCGCCCGAGGCGGTCGAGGCGTTCGCCGCGGTAACCGGATACGGTGTCGCCATCGTCGAGCTCGAGGGCGAGGCGCCGAAGGCGGCCCTCGAAGCGCTCGCGGCGGCGCTCGCCCGGATGCCGTGCCCGACGCTCGCGCTCGCGCCCGATCCCGCGCACCCGAGCGCGGCCCGCCTCACGCCGGCCTTCGACGTCGTCGCCTCGAGCCCCGCGGAGATCGAGCCGGTGCTGCGCGGCGTGCTGCGGGCGCCGCTCGCCGCGAGCGCGCTGGTGCAGCTCCTGCGCGGCGGGCCCGCGCGCGACGTCGAGGCCGGCCTCGCCGCGGAGTCCTGGGTGTACTCGATGCTGCAGGCGGGGCCGGAGTTCGCCGCCTGGCTCGCGTCGCGGCCGGCGCCGAAGCCCGCGGCGCCGAGCGAGAGGCCGCCGCTGCGCGTGGAGCGCGCCGGGCGCGTGCTGCGGCTCACCTTCGACCGGCCCGCGCGCCGCAACGCCTACTCGGCCGCGCTGCGCGACGCGCTGTGCGAGGCGCTCGTGCTCGCGCTGCGCGACTCCTCCATCGAGGCGGTCCGGCTCGAAGGGGCCGGCCCTTGCTTCTCGGCGGGAGGCGACCTCGCCGAGTTCGGCACCCACCCGGATCCCGCGACCGCGCACGCCGTCCGCACGGCGCGCAGCGCCGCGCGCTGGCTCGCACGGCTCGCGCCACGTCTCGATGCCGTGGTCCACGGCGCGTGCATCGGCGCCGGCGTCGAGCTCCCCGCCTGGGCCGCGCGCCTCACCGCGCGCGAGGACGCCTTCTTCGCGCTTCCCGAGGTCGGCATGGGGCTCGTTCCGGGCGCGGGCGGGACCGTGAGCCTCCCGGCGCGCATCGGCCGCCAGCGCACCGCCTGGCTCGCGCTCACCGGCGCGCGCATCGACGCGCCGACGGCGCGCGCGTGGGGGCTCGTGGACCGGGTGGTGCCGGCCGGCGAGGCGGTGCCGCTGCCATGACCGCGGTCCGGGCGGCGCGCGCGCGCCGGCGAGGCGGCGCGGCCGCCGCGGCGGCCTCTCGAGCCGGGCGCGCCGGCTGCGCGCGGTCCGCCCGGCGATCAGTCCGAGGAGGGGAGCGGCTTCGCGCCCTTGATGAGGAGCGGGGCGCCGGCGATCGCGAGCGAGCCCTGGCCGGGCTTCGTGCACAGGAGCTCGACGCGGCCGGCCTCGTCGACGTAGCGCTTCCCGATCTGCGTCCCTCCGGCGTGGTCCGCGGCGGGGGACGCCCCCGCGCGCGCCGGCGCGCCGAGCTCGAGCATCGGCTCGCCGCCGCAGGTGAGCGCCACCTCCTCCGCGGGCGCGGCGATCACCATCACCTCGGTGGCGCACACGGCGCTGCGCAGCCGGGTTCCGGGCTTGAGCTGCATGGCGCGCGAAGCATAACGCGGCGCCCGGTCCGGCCGGTTGACGCGTGTTCATCCAGGCAGGGCGGGCGTTGACGGCGGGCGCGCCGCGCACGCGGGCACCGGGCCGGGCGTGGCCCGCGCCGGGGGAGGGCGAGCCGGAGCCGCTCCGCTGGGCGGCGTCGGGCGCGATGGCCCTCACCGGAGCGGCGTCCGCCCCCCCGCGCCTCGCACCGGGCGGGGTCGTCACGCGCGCGGACGCGCTGCTCGCGGCGCTGCGCGCGGCCGCGCCCGATCCCGCCCGCCTTCCGCGCGACGCGGGCGCGCTCCTCGGCGAGCGCGCGGCGCTCGCGGGCCTGCGGCGCAACGGGCGCATCGCGGCCGGCGGCCGCGCGCGCCTCCTGTGCGCCGCCGACGGATGGATCGCCGTGCAGCTCGCGCGGCCCGACGACGTGGCGCTCCTCCCCGCATGGCTCGAGGTGGATCCGGCGCGCTTCGAGGGCGACCCCTGGCCGGCGCTCGCCGCGGCCGTTCGCGACCGCGCCGCCGTGCCGCTCGTGGCGCGCGCTCGCTGGATGGGGCTGCCGGCGGCCGCGGCCGGGGGCGGCTCGGCGGAAGGCGGGGCTCCGGGAATGGACGCGAAGCCGCCTCTGGCCGAAGCGCGCCGCGCGGGCGACGCGCCGCCGTCCGCCGCCGAGGCGCGTCCTGCGGACGGCGCGCCGCCGCGCGTGGAGGCGCCGCCCGCGCTGCGCGTCACGCAGGCCGGCACGCCGCGGCGCCGGCACGCGGGCCCGTGGCGCGTCCTCGACCTCTCGTCGCTCTGGGCCGGCCCGCTCGCGACGCACCTCCTCGCCGGCCTCGGCGCGCGCGTCGCGAAGGTCGAGAGCACGGCGCGGCCCGACGGCGCCCGGCGCGGGCCCGCGGCGTTCTTCGACCTCCTCCAGGCGGGCAAGGAGAGCGTGGCGCTGGATTTCCGCGCGCCGGCGGGGCGCGAGCAGCTCCGGCGCCTCGTCGCGTGGGCGGACCTCGTCGTCGAGAGCGCGCGGCCCCGCGCGCTCGCGCAGCTCGGGCTCGACGCCGAGGCGCTGCTCGCCGAGCACCCGGGGCTCTCGTGGCTCTCGATCACCGGCTACGGCCGCCCGGAGCCCGGAGGCGGCTGGGTCGCGTTCGGCGACGACGCGGCCGTCGCGGGAGGTCTCGTCGCCCGCGACGACGACGGGGCGCCGCTCTTCTGCGGCGACGCGATCGCCGACCCGCTCGCGGGCCTCCACGCCGCCTGGGCCGCGCTGGGCGCGCTGCGCGCCGGCGGCGGCCGGCTCCTCGACGTGTCGCTCGCCGGTGTCGCCGCGGAGGCTGCGGCGGGCGGCGTCGACCCGCGCGCGTGCGTCGTCGCCGACGCGGGCGGCGCGCGCGTGCTCTGCGCCGGCCGCAGCGCCCGCGTCGCCGAGCCCCGCGCGCGGCGCCCCGCCGGCCGAGCCCGTGACCTCGGCGCCGACACGACCGCCCTCCTGCGCGAAGCCCGCGCATGACCCCCCCCCACCCGGCGAATCCGTTAAGTAAGGGGTCAGACCCCGTTGTTAAGAAACTCGACGCCTGCGCCCAGGAACGGGGGGGCGGGCGGGGCACGCTGGTCCGGGACGCCGAGGTCGAGGGCGAGCGCGTCGACGTCCGGCTCGCCGAGGGGCGCGTCGACGCCGTCGCGAGGGCCCTGACCCGCCGCGGGAACGAGCTCGTCGTCGACGCGCGCGGCGGCGCGCTCCTGCCCGGCCTCCACGACCACCACCTCCACCTGCTCGCCCTCGCCGCGGCGCTCGAGTCCGTCCCGTGTGGCCCGCCGGACGCGACCGACGCGGGTGCGCTCGCACGCCGCCTCGCCGGGGCGGCGCGCGGGCGCGACGGCTGGATCCGCGGCGTCGGCTACCACGATTCGGTGTCGGGCCTCCTCGACGCCGAGCGCGTCTCGGCGCTCGCCGGCGACGCGGCGCCGATTCGGATCCAGCACCGGAGCGGGGCGCTCTGGATCGTGAACCGCGCCGGGCTCGCGGCGCTCGGGATCGCAGGCGGCCCGCGGCCGGACGACCCCCCGGGCCTCGAGCGCGACGGCGCGGGCCGCGCGACCGGCCGCCTCTTCGACTGCGACGCCTGGCTGCGCGCGCGGCTCCCCGCCGTCGCGCCGGACCTCGCCCCGGTGGGCGCGCGGCTGGCTGCCGCCGGTGTGACGGGCGCGACGGACGCGACGCCCTCCAACGACGCCGCCGTGCTCGCCCTCCTCGCGGCGGCCCGCCGCGAGGGGCGCCTTCCGCAGCGCCTCGAGCTCATGGGCGGCCTCGATCTCCCGCCTGCGCGCGACGACGGCCTGCGCCGCGGCGCGCGGAAGATCGTCCTGCGCGACGCGGCGCTCCCCGACCCCGACGCGCTCGCGGCGCAGATCGCCGGCGCCCACGCGCACGCGCGTCCCGTGGCGATCCACTGCGTGACGCGCGCCGAGCTCGCGCTCGCCGCCTGCGCCCTGCGCGAGGCGGGCGCTCGGCCCGGCGACCGCATCGAGCACGCGTCGGTCGCGCCGCCCGAGCTCCTCGCGGACCTCGCCGCGCTCGCCGTCACCGTGGTGACGCAGCCCAACTTCCTCTACGAGCGGGGCGACGCGTACGCGTGCGAGGTCGACCCCGCGGATCGGCCCTGGCTCTACCGGGGCGCCGGCTTCGTGCGCGCGGGAATCCGCCTCGGCGGCGGGACCGACGCCCCCTTCGGCGCGCCGGATCCGTGGCGGGCGATGCAGGCCGCGGTGGACCGGCGCAGCCGCGGCGGCCTCGTGCTCGGCCGCGACGAGGCGCTCGCGCCCGAGCGCGCGCTCTCCCTCTTCACGACCTCGCCCGGCGACCCGGGCGGGACGCCGCGGCGTGTCGCGGTCGGGGCGCCGGCCGACCTCTGCCTCCTGCGCCGGCCGTGGAAGCAGGTCCGCGACCGGCTCGACGCCGCCGACGTCGCCGCCACCTGGTGCGCGGGCCGGCTCGCGTTCGGCGCGGACGACGCGAGCGGCGCGGCGCTCCCGTAGGGGGCCTCGCCGCGCGCGTCACTCCACGGGGCCGTCGCCGCCCGCGGCCGGCGCGAACACCAGGAACGACTGACGCGGCAGGAAGTCGTGGCGCTCGACGAGCGCGAAGCCGGCGGCCGTGAGCTCGGCGACGATCTGCGCCTCGGAAAGCCGCACGTCCTCGGGCGGCCCGATCCCGGGCGCGCCCGGCCGGTACTCGACGATCGCGACGCGTCCGCCGGGCCGGAGCGCGGGGACGAGTCGCCGCGTCCACGCGACGCGCCGGTCGATCTCCTTGTAGACGTTCGCGAGGAAGACGAGGTCGCAGCACGCCTCGGGGAGCGACGGGTCGTCGAACGCGGCGCGCAGGAGCGTCACGTTCCCGAGCCCGCGCTCCGCGACCCGCTCGGCGAGCGCGTCGAGCATCGCGTCCTGCACCTCGGTCGCGTAGACGCGCCCGGAGGGCCCCACGGCGCGCGCGAAACGCTCGCTGAAGTAGCCGGTCCCCGCGCCGACGTCCGCCACCGCGGCGCCCGGCTCGATGCGCAGCGCGGCGATCACCTCGCGCGGCCTCTGCCACGCGTCGCGGTGCGAGCCGTCGAGGAAGACGCGGTAGAGCGGGTTGAAGATCCGGCGGCCCTCGACCTCGTGCATCGTGCCGGCGCAGGCGGCGAGGAGGGCCGCGGCGAGGACGCGCGCCAGCCGGGGCGCCGGCGCGGGCGTACGGCCCGCGGCGGTCGTCGTGGGCCCCACGACGTCGCGGCGAGAGCGTGCGCCCGGGTGCGCGGCCATGGCGGCTTCGCGCAGTCAGCGTAGCGCGCGCGGCGAGAGGGGCGCGGGCGTCAGGCGCTCCGCAGCCGCGCCGCGGCCAGCGCGAGGCTGCCGGTCAGCGCGAGGAGCGCGCGCCCGGGCTCGGGCACCGGGGCGTCGTTCGGGAACTCGAACAGGGGATCGCCCTTCGCGTCGAGCGCCGTGAGGACGACGTCCGGCATCGGATCCCCGTTCTCGTCGAGGACCTGGATCGCGAGGAGCTCCAACGTGTCCGTGAAGTCGGCCACGACCTCGGCGTCCCAGCCGCCGGGATGGCCGCCCGGCGCCACCGCCGCGACGTCCGAGCGCAGGGTGAGGTAGAACCCCGAGCTGGGCGTCCAGTCCGTGACCGTGATCTTGTGGACGCTCGGCTCCGGCGTGCAGTCGACCTCGCCGAAGCACTGCAAGAAGCCTCCGCTCCCGGCCTGCAGCGACGCCACCGAGAACGCCTCCACGGTGACGCCGGGATCGCTCGTCGTCTTCGAGAGCGTGCCGCTCAGCCCGAAGTAGAAGGCCGCCGCGGGCGGGGTGCCGACGTACCCGCCGACGGAGGTGATCAAGATCCGCGAGTCCGCGTAGGCGGCGGTCTCGGGGGAGCCCGCGGCGGCGTCCGTCCGCTCGAAGCGCGCCAGGGAACGCAGGTAGAGCCGGCCCCCGGCGCGGCCCGCCTCGGAGAGCAGGCGGCCGCACAGGTAGTTCGGCGTCCCGGGCGCCGGACAGAGCGCGCCGCCGAACGAGAACTCCGAGATGTCGATCGACTGCGGCACGACGTCCTCGTCCTGCACGAAGAACGCCGGCTGCCGGAAACCGACGCCCACGGTGTACAAGATGGTGGCGCCGGCCGGGGCGGGGAGGAGGGCCAGGGCGGAGGCCAGCGCGAGGCCGGCGGCGCGCCGTGGGGCGCGCGCGCGGCGCGGCGCTTCGTGCGGCGCCGTGCCGAGGTCGCGCCTGGAGTCGCCCGTGGACGTCGGCATTGGCGTCGCAGCATACACGACCCGCCGTCGCGCGGGGCGCCTTTCCGCCCGCCCGTTCGCCTCGCGGTCGGGAAGCGGCGCAGGGTCCCGGCCCCGCCGGGCGGCATGCTCTCGGAGCCCGCGCGCGCCGGTCTCAGCCGCGGCCCGCGGTCCCCGTCCGCGCGGGCGTCTGCAGCAGGCCCGCCCGCCGCGCCGCCGAGAGGCAGGCGCGCACGAGCGTCGGCGCGAACGAGCGCTCGCGCATGCAGGCGTCGTGGTCGCCGTCCACCTCGAACACCTCGGCGCCCGGGATCGAGGCCGCGAGCTTGCGCTGGCGCACGACCGGGACGAGGTCGTCGCGCGTCGTCACGACGACCGCCGTCGGCACGTCGACGCTCCCGATCCAGTCGTGCGAGGCGAACCGGGTCAGCGCGTTCGCCGCCTGGATCACCGTGGCCGGGACGTGGCCGCGCAGCTCGTCGTGCACGCGCTCGCGCAGCTCGGGATGCTCGATGCGGAGCAGCATCCGCTGCAGCATGCGACGCCGCACGGCGTCGGGCACGAGCCGCGCCGCGACGGCCGCCGCGGGCAGCGTCGCGCGCGCGAGCCGCGCCACGTGGCGCGGCACGAAGTGACGCGCCGTCGCGCACAGCACGAGCCCGGCCACCTGATCCGGGTGCCGGCGCCAGGTGAGCGCGGCGATCGGCCCGCCCATCGAGTAGCCGACGGAGACGAAACGCTCGACGCCGAGCGCCGCCATCGCGGCGGCGGCGTCGTCCGCGCACTCCTCGAGCCGGAAGCGGCGGGTGCGGAGCCCGCTCCCGTGGCCGCGGTGGTCGAGGCTCAGGACGCGGAAGTGCGAAGACAGCGGGCGGAAGCAGCCGCCCCAGTTGAGCCGCGCGGTGGCGCCGAGCCCGTGGAGCAGGAGCACGGCGGGGGCGCCCGCGTGCGGGCCGGCGATGTCGCGGACGCGCAGGCGCCCGTGGCCCGGGACGTCGAGGAGGTGGTCGAGGCCCGTGCTCGGGCTGCGGGCGGACACGGCAGCGAGGGAGGATAGCGGCCGCCCGGGCGGCTCCACACGCGTCTCGCGGCCGCGTCAGCGTCGCGGGTCCTCGACGCCGGCGGCGAGGTGGAGCGCGCCGCTCGGCGCCTCGCCCGCGTCGCTCGCCTCCTCCGTCACGCTGGCACGTACCACGCGGCCCGCGTCGCGCGGAAGGCGCGCGAACAGCGCTCCTTCTCCGCGCGCATCGGGCGCGAACGTGCCGACGCGCGTCGTGCCGCCGTCCTCCGTGTGGATCCAGAGCGCGTAGACGCGTCCGGGCGCGGGCGGACGCAGGCCTTCGGCGTGCAGATGACAGGCGTAGTCGTCCCACGCCCAGAAGACGCGCGCCCGCGCGTCCGGCTGGCGCGCGGTGCCGGCCAGCTCCACGGCCTGGAGACCGGGCGTGCGGAGGAAGCGGATCAGCTCGTCGCCCGCCTCGAGCGCCTCTTCGAGCCCCCCGATCTCCGCGTCCTGCGCGGCGAGCTGCGCGCGGAGCTCCTCGCGCTCGGCGGTCCGCGCGTCGAGCTCCTCGCCGAGGCGTCGCGCGCGCTCCTCCAGGGCGCTCGCCCGCGCGCGGAGCGGCGCCGCGGCGAAGCGATCGACGAGCCCCGCGGCGAGGGTCGCCGCGAGCGCGGCCGCGAGGCCCGCCGCGGCGAGCGCGCGTCTCCGCGCCGGCGGCACGACGCGGGCGGGCGGTCCGCCCGCCGCGCGCGCGTCGCCGCCGCGGCGCACGCGCGCGAGGAGCCGCGCCTTCACCGCCGGCGGCGGCTCGACCGGGCCGGCGCTCAGGGCGAGATCGAGCGCCACCTCGTGCGCGGCCGCGAGCTCCGCCTCGCAGCGCGCACAGCCGCGCAGGTGGGCCTCGAGGTCCGCGCGCTCCGTCTCGCTCAGGCCGCCGGCCGCGTAGAGGAGGAGCTCGTCTCGCCGAGGCTCGTGGCTCACGGAAGCCCCCCCACGCCGCGCTCCGCGAGCCCGTCGCGCAGGCGCAGCAGCGCACGGCGGATGCGCGTCTTCACCGTACCGAGGGGCTGCCCGAGCCGGGACGCGATCTCGCCGTGCGAGAGCCCCGCGAAGAACGAGAGCTCGAGGGCGTGGCGATCGGCCGGATCGAGCCCGCCGAGGAGCGCGGCGACGAGACGCCGGCGCTCGCTGCGCTGCGCCTCCGCGAGGGGGCTCTCGCCGTGCGCCGCCGGCTCGCGAGCCTCCGCGCGCGCTTCCTCGCTCGCCGTGTCCGGGGCGTGCGCGCCGCGCCGCGCACGCCGCAGGCGGTCGATCGCGCGCGAGCGGGCGAGCGTCACCAGGTAGGCGAGGGGCGCCGACCGGCCGGGGTCGAAGCGCTCCGACCGCTGCCAGAGCTCGAAGAACACGTCCTCCAGCACCTCCTCGGCCTCGCTCCGGTCGCCGAGCACGCGCAGGCAGAGGCCGAAGACGAGCGCCGCGCGCCGCTCGTAGAGCGCCTCCAGCGCCGCGGGGTCGCGCGCCGCGATGCCGGCCATGAGCGCCGCATCCTGGTCTGCGTCGGAGCGAGCGGCGTCGGGCCGCGCGCCGCCGCGCCAGCCGCCCAGAGGGACCACCTTTCCGGACTCCGCAGGCGCAGGAGCCACGCGGAGGATACGACGGCGCCGGCCCGATCGGATGTCGGGGCGCGCGCCCCGGCCGGGCCCGCGGCTCGCGGAGGCGGCGGGCGCGCCGTCGCCCCCGCGAGCCCGGCCCTCAGAGCGCCGACACCGCGAAGAACCCGCTCGGCCCGGGCAGGTCGGAGTCGCCGCCGAAGAGCACCAGCGGCGCGAAGCACGCCGCCGGGAGCTCGATCACGTCGACCAGCGTGGCGTTCCCGCCGGGCGGGCCTCCGGGCGCGCCGAGACTCATGGGCGCCGATTCGCTCCGGGCGGCGAGAAACGGGGCGCCGGCGTCGTCGTGGCAGACCAGCCGCGCCTCGAAGGTGGGCGAGGGGTTGAAGTCGGCCGGATCGAGCACGAGCCGCCGCACGCTCGCCACGAGGAGCGCGTGCCGGTCGCCGAACGGAAGCAGCGCGACCTGTCCGCGGCGGATGCTCCAGGCCGACGTGGAGGACGGGAAGCCGGCGATGACCTGCGGCCCGCCCGTCGCGGGATCGAGGCGGTTGCCGACGATGCGCGCGCTGAAGGTCGATTGCGCTTGCGCGGCCGCGCCGGCGAGCGGCGCGCCGGCGAGCATCGCGGTGGTGAGAATCGAGAGGCAGAAGCGTCGTCGCATGACTCCGGCTCCGAGTGCGGGCCCGCGGAGATCGCGGGCTCACTCACCCTACGAGGCGCCGCGCGGGCTCGGATGTCGGAGCGCGGCGCGGTCTGGGCGCGCCAGGCCGCGTCCCGCGGCGAGCCCGCGGGCGCGACGCTCGCGAGCGCCGCGCGCGCCGGCGCGCCATGTTGGAGCGGCGAGCGAGAGAGCGCGTGGCCCTCGGCGGGCGCTGGCGCGGGCGGAGGGCGGTCATGTCCGAGGTCGGAAGAGCGCGGGCGCCCGACGAGGGCCTCGCGACGCGCGTCGCGCCCTCGCGCCGCGCGCCGCGGGAGGTGGCGGCGGAGCTGCGCCGGCTGCTCGAGGCGGGAGCGAGGCTGCGTCCCGCGGGCGACGCGCGCAGCGACGCGCGCGCGCTCCTCCCCGCCTACGCGCCCCGCTACGCGCTCGAGCTGTTCGGCCACGCGTTCTACCTCAGCGAGCTGCGCCTCGGCCCGGACGACCTCCAGTTCTTCGTGGCCTACGTCGTCCTCGCCGCCGATCGCGCCCGCCCGCCGCACCGCCGCGCCGTCTACCCGCGCATCTTCTTCAAGGACATCTCGCTCGTCTGGCGCTGCGCCACCCACTGGGTCCACACCGAGCGCGAGTACTGGGTGGGAAAGGGAGACGTGAAGCCCGCCGTCGTAGGCGGCGTGGAGCGGCTCTACAGCGCCGAGGAGACCACCAACCTCCCGCTCGAGCTCCAGCCCGCCTTCGACGCGCTGGCCCCCCGCACGCCGCGGCTCGTGCGCGACGACCGCCCCCTGCACCTCGTCCTGCGCACGGCCCCCGAGGACCGCGTCGTCGCCTACCGCGACTTCACCGAGCCGCGCCGGCGGGCGCGCGAGGCGGGGCGCCATCTCGTGCACGGCGGGCGCAAGGTCGCCTGGTTCGCGCGCCGGGGCGACCCCGCCTCACTCCGCTTCGCGCGCGGCTACGAGCCCGACTTCGCCCACGGCCTCGTCGAGGTCTTCCGTGCGCGCAGCCGGCTCTTCGGCGGCGTCGTGCGCAAGCACCGGATCCTCTCCGCGAACCGCCGGATCCAGTACCTCTTCCTCGCCGGCCCGCGCCACGTGTGGATCGCCTGGCCGCAGGCGCTCACCCGCGAGCTCAGCAGCTACGGCGTGCGCACGATCGACGTGGAGGCGGACGAGGACCTCTTCGTGCCGGGCTACGAGTACCACTTCGTCGACGACAGCCTCGACCCGCCGCAGCTCCACAGCCAGATCCCGGCGGGCTACGCGGGCGCGCCGAGCGAGGTCGAGAGCGCCTGGGCCGACGCGTCGGCGTGGCTCGAGGCGCTCCCGGTGGTGCAGGCGTTCCGGCGGGCGATGGGGATCCCGCGGCCGGGGCGCCGCGGCCGGCCGCGGAATCGCGTGTAGCGGCGTCGCGCGTTTCGCGGGCGCGTGGGCTCACACCCGCTCCAGATCGGCGCGCACGACGGCCGATGGACTTCTCGACCACAGCCCGTCGCGCTCGGTCACTTCGACTCGAGATCGAAGCAGCCGTCCCACGCCGCCGGGGGCGGCGAGGTCCCGAACGCCCGGCAGCGCGCGAGCAGCGCGGCGCTCGGCCCGTCGCCGGGGGCGAGCGCGAGGCACGCCTCGAACGCGCGCGCGGCGCCCGCGAAGTCGCGCGCGCGGTACGCCGCGAGGCCCTCGGCGTAGCGCGCGGCGAGCGCTTCGCGCGCCGGGTCCAGCGCGCCGGCGGGCGCGAGGATCTCGTAGAGGTCGATCGGCTCGGCGCGCCCGACGACGCGCACGCGGTCGATCTCGCGCGCCACGACCGCGCCGCCCGCGCGCGCCGCCGTCGCGCCCGAGGCGAGGAGGCGCGTCCCGTACACCTTGTTCGCCGCCTCGATGCGCGCGGCGACGTTCATCGCGTCGCCCACGGCCCGGTACGCGCGCCGCTCGGCGCCTCCGATCTCGCCGACCACGAGCTCCCCGGTGTGGAGCCCGATCCGGTACCCGGTGCTCGCGGCAGCCGGCGTGCCTTCCGCGCGCCAGCGCGCGACGAGCGGCTCGAGCGCGTCGCGGCAGGCGAGCGCGGCGCGCGCCGCGCGCGCGGCGTGGTCCGCGTGCGGGACCGGCGCGCCCCAGAACGCGACGACGCCGTCGCCGAGGAGCTCGTTCACCGTCCCGCTCGAGGCGAGGACGGCCTCGCACACGGCCTCGAGGTACTCCGTGAGGCGCGCGACGAGCGCCTCCGGCCGCGCGCCCTCGGCGAGCGCGGTGAAGCCCGCGAGATCGACGAAGGCGACGGTCAGCTCGCGGCGCGCGCCGGCCGCCGGCGCCATCTCGGGGTGGCGCAGGATCTCCTCCGCCACCTCCTTCGAGACGTAGCGCTCGAAGGTGCGGCGGATGCGCTCGCGCTCGCGCAGGCCGCGCGTCATGTCGTCGAAGGCGCGGCCGAGCTCGCCGATCTCGTCGGCGCTCCGGATCTCGACGCGCGTCTCGAGGTCGCCCGTGCCCACGCGCCGCGCCGCCGCGACGAGCGCCGCCACGGGCCGCGTGATGCCGCGCGCGAGCGCGAAGGCGGGAAGGAGCGCGGCCACGAGGATCGCGCCGCCCGCGCCGAGGATCGCGTGGCGCAGCCGCCGCAGGAACGCGAGCTCGGCGTCGAGCGGGCCGAGCAGGACGAACGCCGCACGGGCCGGGTCCGTATCCGCAGCGATCTCGGCGCGCCGCGCGAGGTAGGCGCCGCCCGCGAGCGAGATGCGGAGCGCCGGCTCCTCGGCGAGCACGGGGAGCCGCGGGAGGAGCGCGTCGAGCTCGCCGCGCGTCGCGCCGGGAAGCGTCGAGGCGATCGCGACGCCGTCCGCGACGAGCGCGAGATGGAGGCCGGAGACGCCGCGGATCGTCGCGAGCGTGTCTTCGTCGATGCGCTGGCCGGCGATCACGACGCCGTGCACCGCGGACTCGAACACGACGGGGCGCGCCAGCACGCGGTAGACGGCCGGCGAGGGCGTCTCGGGCACGAGCCGCGGCCCCGCGCCCGGCTGGGGCGCGAGCCAGACGTCCTCGCCGCCTCCCGTCTCGACGGTCTGTAGATAGATGGGGAGCTCTTCGAGCGCGTCGCCGGCGCGCTCCGGGTCCGCGCGGCTGTAGAGGAGCTCGCCGTCGGCGGAGAGGACGACGAGGACGTCGCTCCGCTCGGCGAGGGCGAGCGAGGGGAGGAGCGAGCGCAGGCGCAGGTTCGCGTCCCGGCGCGCCGTCTCCGCGTCCGCGCCGCCGCCCGGCGAGCCGAAGCCGAGGTCGAAGTCCGCGGAGAGCGACGCGGTGGAGAGGACCGTCCGGAGCTGCGGGTTCGCGCGCGCGAGCGCCTCGATCTCGTCGGCGAGGAAGCGGAGGCGCAGCGACTGGAGCTCGCGGAACGCCGCCCGCGCGTGCGCGAAGCCCTCCGCGAAGCGCGCCTCCACGCGGCGCGACGTGAGCTGCTCGAGCAGGAGCAGCGCCGCCGCCATCGAGAGGCAGACGAGCCCGGCGAGCGCGAGGAAGACCTTCGCCTGGAGCCGGAGTCGCGGCCTCACCGCTCGGCTTCGAGACCGGGCCGCGGGTACGGCGTTCCGTCCTTGCGCCGGTGGGGCGGGATGCGGCCGGCGACGAGCTCGAGCGCGACCTCGGTCGCGGCGCCGGGCCGCACCTCGATCTCGCGGCTCACGCGCTCGGCGCCCGGCGTCCAGGCGTGCAGCACGTGGCGGCCGGGCGGCGCGCCCTCGATCGCGAAGCGCCCGTCGGCGTCCGTCACGGCGTAGGCGTCGTTCTCGAGCACCACCACGTAGGCGATCATGCGCGGGTGGATGTTGCAGTAGACGGGCACGAGCCCGGACGTCTCGAACACCTCGGCGCGCGGCGGGTCCGTGCTCTTGTACTGGCCGAGGTCGAAGGGGTTCACGGGCGACACCGAGAAGACGTTGTGGTAGATCGGGTCGCCGTTCGGGAAGACCACCGTCTGGCCGCGCACGATCGGGAGGATGCGCGGGCGGAACGCCTCGCCCTCCTGCGCGAGGCGGGCCTGCGCGGGCGGCGCCGCGCGCGCGAAGCCGGAGAGGTAGACGACGACGCCGCTCCGGTCGCCGGCCGGGGCGGTGCGCCCGAAGGCGCCCTTCCGGAGCAGCGTCACGCTTCCGCGCACGCGGCCGGCGCCGTCGCCGGCGTGCGCTTGCGCCTGCGCCGCGGCGGGCGCCGCGGGCGCGACGAGCACGGCGATGGCGAGGCCCCACACCCGGATGCCGCCGCGCCACGACGCCCGTACCATGGCCGGCATTTGTAGCGGATCGCGGGAGGGGAAGAGCGTGCGGTACGCGTCGGCGCTGCTCGGGGCGCTGGTCCTCGCCGCTTCGCACGCGGGGGCGCAGAGGGTCGGCGCGATCGGCTCGGCGCAGGCCGCCGGCGTCGAGGCGGCCGGGGCGCACGACCCCGCGCGGCCGCGCGCGATGCAGCTCGCCGAGGCCCGGGTCTCGGCCGAGCCCGCCGCGCCGCCGCCGTCCGCGGTTCCGCCCGCGCCCGCGGTTCGTCCCGCCTACCGCGAGCTGCGCTTCGAGGAGGACTGGAGCGCCCTGCGCGACCCCGAGGCGCTCGCGAGTCGCGACCTCTTCGACCCGCTCAAGCACGTCCCGCTCACCGACGACGGCTCGGTGTGGATCTCCTTCGGCGGCCAGCTCCGCGAGCGCGTCGAGGCGTGGAGCGGCTTCGACTTCGGGGCGCCCGAGGACGACGACGAGGTCTTCCTGCTCTCGCGCCTCCTCCTGCACGCCGACCTCCATCTCGGCCCGCACGTGCGCGTCTTCGTCGAGGGGAAGAGCGCGCTCTCGACCGAGCCGTTCGTCTTCGGCGGCGTGCGGCGCCTCGACAGCGACACGCTCGCCCTCCAGAACGGCTTCCTCGAGCTGCGCGGCGCGCTCCCGGGCGCCGACGCGACGCTCCGCCTCGGCCGCCAGGAGCTGCGCTTCGGCCGCCAGCGCCTCGTCTCGCCGCTCGACTGGGCGAACGCGCGCCGCACCTTCGACGGCGCCAGCCTCGCGCTCGCGGCGGGCGAGCTGCGCGTCACGGCCTTCGCGACGCAGCCCGTGCGCGTGCGGCGCTACGAGCGCAACGACCACGGGACCGGCCACGCGTTCTACGGCGTCCACGCGCAGGCCCGCCCGTGGGCCGACGGGCCGCTGCGCGTCGAGCTCTACGCCTACGGCCTCGGGCGCGACGACGTCGTCTTCGAGGGCACCGCCGGCGACGAGGACCGCTTCACCCTCGGCGGGCGCGCCTCCGGCGAGCTCCCCGGGACCGGCCTCGACTTCGACCTCGAGGCGGCCTGGCAAGGCGGCGAGGTCGGCGACGAGCGGATCGATGCGGCGATGGTGGCGACGCAGCTCGGCTGGTGGTGGGCGGAGGCGCCCACCTCTCCGCGCGCCTTCCTCGGCCTCGACTACGCCTCGGGCGACGACCGCCCGGGCGGCGACGTCGAGCTCTTCGACCCGCTCTTCCCGCTGGGCCACGCCTACCTCGGCTACGTCGACGCCGTGGGCCGGCAGAACGTGATCGCGCCCTCGCTCGGCGTCACGTTCCGCCCGCTGGCGCGGACGACCGCCGAGCTCACGGGGTACTGGTTCTGGCGGGCGGACCGCGGCTCGGGGCTCTACGACGCGGGCGGCCGGCTGCTGCGCGCGGGGACGGCGTCGCGGTCGCGGAACGTGGGCGCGGAGATCGACCTCCTGGTGCGCCACCAGCTCGACCCGCACACGGTGGTGGCGGTGGGGTACTCGCACTTCTTCCCGGGCGGGTTCGTGGAGCGGTCGGGCCCGTCCGAGGCGATCGACTTCGGGTATCTGATCGTGCAGTACACGTTCTGAACCTCGGCCGCTCGAGCCGTGCCGGCGGGCTTCCGAGTCCGCTCTGAATAGGAGGCCCACCGTGAGCGAGGAGGCGCCGCTCTGGCAGGGAAGCCCGTCCCATCTGAAGGATCTGGGCCTCCACCTCGTCTGTCTCGCGCTGGCGCCGCTCACCGGCGGGCTCTCGCTCCTCTTCGGCTTCGCGCGGTACCTCCAGACGCGCTGCACGCGCTACGAGGTCACGAGCGAGCGCATCCGCGTCTCGAGCGGCGTCTTCTCCAAGACGATGGAGGAGACCGAGCTCTACCGCGTGAAGGACACCACCGTCGACCAGCCGTTCGCGCTCCGGATCTTCGCGCTCGCGAACCTCGTGGTGCGCGCCTCGGACTCCTCCCACCCGCGCCTCGTGCTGCACGCGATCCCCGAGGCGAGCGACCTCCGCGAGGAGCTGCGAGGCTGCGTGGAGGAGCTCCGGCGCGAGAAGGGCGTGCGGGAGGTCGACTACAGCTAGCGGCGTACGAGCGGCGCCGCGGCGGCGCGCATCGCCGCCGGCGGCTTCCGCTCCACGCGGCGCGCTCGGGTACGCTTCCGGCATGCCGGATGCGCGGGATGCGGCGCCCGCCGAGGATGCGCCTCCCCGCTACACGTGCCGCCCGCTCCCCCTCGCGCGCCATCTCCCGGGCCGCACGCCGCGCCCGCGCGCGCCCGAGGCGGCGCCGCGCGGAGCGGCGGCCTCGTTCGATCCCGCGGCGTGGTGGAGCTGCGAGGACTTCCTCCACGGCGTCGACCTCTGGAACCGCCGGTTCTTCTGGGAAGCCCACGAGGCCTGGGAGGCGCCCTGGCGTGAGGCCGGGCGCGACACGGAAGTCGGTCGCGTCCTCCAAGGGCTCATCCTCCTCGCCGCGGCGGCCTTGAAGCACGAGCTCGGTGCGGGCGGGCCCGCGCGGCGGCTGGCCGTCCGGGGCGCGCGCCTCCTGCGCGAGGCGCGCGCGCCGCGGATCGGCTTCGACGGGCCGGCGCTCGCGTCGGCGACCCGCGCCTGGATCGAGGGCGCGCGCGCGGCGCCGCCGGTCCTGCGCCTCGCCGCGGTCGAGCGGCCGTGAGGCGGAGGGGCGGCGCCGCGCGCGCGCGGAGCCCGGGCAGCCCGGGCTAGCCTTCCTTCGTCCGAGGTTCCGCCGCGAGACGAGAGAGGCGGCCATGGAGCGGCGCACGGCCCTGCTCGGGATCGCAATCGCACTGGCCGCGTACGGCGTCTACCGCGGGCTCTACGCGCTCGCGATGCTCCCGCCGCCGGTCTCGCTGCCGCTCCTCCTTCCGCTGGCGCTCGAGGCGCTGCTCGCGATCGTCGCCGCCGCCGGTGTGTGGCGCCGCCGGCACTGGGCGCCCGCCGCCCTGCTCGCGCTCGGAGCGACGATCGCGGCGCGGGCGCTGGTCGAGGCGTTCGTGCTCGGCATCGCCGCGTGGCTCCCGGCGCTCGGGGTCGCGCTGGCGGCCCTTGCGGCCGCGCTCCTCCTCGGCGCCTACGTGCAGCGCGCGCGCTTCCTCGGCGATGGCGGAGGCTCGCGGGAGGCGTAGCCGGCTCGGCTCGGCCGAGCGGAGCCCGAGCGGTAGGCCGCGGAGCGCCGCGGCCGCTCGCGGCGCGGTCGATGCGCCGCACGCTCGAGGCGAGCCGCGCGGGAGGTACGCCTACACCCATCTCTGGTAACGTCGGCCCCGTGAGGAGGGGGCCATGCGAATCCCGTTCGTCGTGCTCGCCGCGCTCGCGCTCGCGAACGTCCTGCCCGTCGGAGCTTCGGCGAAGAAGCCCGAGCTGCTTCCGACCGGCCGCACTATCGCGGGGCCCGGGCTCGTGACCGTCGCGCCCGGCGCGAACACGCTCGTGCTGCGTCAGAGCTCCACCGATCCGCTCAACATGTGCATCACGGTCGTCCACGTCGGCCCGCCGGGAACGACGGTCGGCGGCTTCGTGCGCGACCCGGGCATGGTGACGAACGGGAGCGACGTCTCGATCCCGGGCGACGCCGTGACGGCCTGCCGGCCCGGCTCCGACAACGCCTACGTCCAGTGCACGTCGGACGGCCCCGCGTGCAAGGCGCTCTGGCGGGTCGACCAGGTCGAATGAGCGCGCGCGACTACGCGGGCCGCACGCCGATCCGCAGGCGCGCCGGCACGCGGAACAGCGAGCGGCCCCACTCCCGCCGCGTCTCGCGCAGCTCGAGCTCGCGCGTGCGCGCGACCAGCGCGCCGATCGCCTCCTGCGCCTCCATCCGCGCGAGGTGCGCCCCGAGGCAGTGGTGCACGCCGCCCCCGAAGGCGAGGTGCTCGTTGGGCGCGCGCCCGACGTCGAAGCGCTCCGGGTCCGGGAACTTCTCCGGGTCGCGGTTCGCGGCGTCGAGCAGCGCCATCACCCGGCTGTCCTTCGGAATGCGCACGCCGGAGAACGCCGCGTCCTCGTGCAGGATGCGGAGCGTCGCGCCGATCGGGCCGTCGAAGCGCAGGCACTCGTCCACGGCCGTCCGGATCAGCTCCGGATCGCGGCGCAGCCGCGCGAGCTCGTCCGGATGCCGCAGGAGCTGGTAGACGCCGTTCCCGATCAGGCCGATCGTCGTCTCGAAGCCGGCGATGAGGAGCCCGATCGACTGGACGAGGAGCTCGCCCGGCGAGAGCCGATCGCCCTCCTCCTCGGCGCGGATCAGCTGCGACAGCATGTCGTCGCCGAGACGCGTCCGGCGCTCGGCGAGGAGATCCTGGAAGTAGAGCGCGAGCTGGCCGGCCGCGGCGAGGCCGCGCTGCACGACGTCCTCGGGCGAGAACTCCGCCGCGAGGAGGTGCGTCGCATCGCCCGTCCACTCCGTGAAGCGGGGACGGTCGGCCAGCGGGACGCCCATCATCTCGCAGATCACCGTCGACGGGACGGGCAGCGCGAGGGCGGCGATGACGTCCACCTCGTCCTGCGCGAGCGCCTCGTCCAGCAGCGCGCGCACGTTCTCGCGCACGCGCTCGCGCAGCCGCTCCACCGCGCGCGGCGTGAACGCCTTGCTGACCAGCCGCCGCAGCCGCGTGTGGGCGGGCGGGTCCTGCTGCAGCATGAACTCGCCGGGACCCGCGGCGACGCCCGAGCGCGCCCCGATCGCGGGCGTCCCGTCCGCGAAGCGGACGCCGCTCGGCACCTCCCGCAGCAGGCGGATGCAGTCCTCGTAGCGCGCGAGCCGCCAGGAGCCGAGCGGCGTCAGGCTCACGGGCGCGACCTCGCGCAGCCGGCGAAGGAAGGGCGCGGGGTTCTCGCGGTAATCCGGGTTCGAGGGATCCGCGCCGAGCCAGGGGTCGTCGCGCAGGTCGTCGGGGAGGACGTCGCCGGGAACGGGAGAGACGGACATCGGGTGCCTCGGGGCCGCGGCTCCATCTTCGCGCAGTCGCGCGGGCGTGGGTAGCTCGCCTTCGGGCCCGGTGGCTGCGATTCCCCTCGAAGACCCCTCAGCGCGGGCCGCGCCCGACGAACTCGTCCATCGAGGCGTTCACCCCGAGAAAGCTCGCGACCCGGTCCAACGCGCCGGCGGGAAGGATCCGCAGCAGCGGCAGCCACCCCACGAGCGGCGGCAGGAACACCTGCCGCTCGTCGCGCTGGATCGCGCGCACGATGCGCGCGGCGACGTCCTCCTCGCGCAGGATCGGGAGCAGCCGCGGAAAGCGCGACCTCACGCCGCGGAACATCCCCGTGTCGATGTAGTAAGGGCAGACCACCGTCGTGCGCACCCCGGGCGCGGTCTTCCGCAGCTCCGCGCGCAGCGACTCGTCGAACCCCATCGCCGCCCACTTGCTCGCCGCGTAGTCGGAGAGCTTCGCGACGCCGATCAGCGCGGACGCGGAGGCGACCGTCACGACGTGCCCGCGGCCGCGCTCGATCATGGACGGGAGGAACGCCTTCGTGGTCCAGAAGAGGCTCAGCGTGTTGACGGCGAAGGTCGCCTCGATCTTCTCGTCGGGGAGGTCGAGGAGGGGCCGGCCGCTCACGATGCCGGCGTTGTTGACGAGGATGTCGACCGGGCCGGCGGCGTCGGTGGTCTCCTTCGCGACGCGGTAGACGTCTTCCCGGCGGGAGACGTCGCAGAGGAAGCCGCGAGCGGGCTCGGGGCCGGCGGTGGCGAGCTCTGCGACCACGGCGTCGAGGGGGGCGCGGCGGATGTCCCATATGCTCACGCGCGCGCCGAGCCCGGCCATGCGGAGGGCGGCGATGCGGCCGAGGCCGCTTGCGGCGCCGGTTACTAGCACGTGCGCGCCGCGGCTATCCGTCATCGCCCTGACCTCCTGCCAATCGCGGCGTTGCGGCCAGCTAGTTGGTGAAGACGGCTACGGGAAGCAACTCCGGCACCGATGACAACATCTCCATCTGGGTAAGACGCAATCCAGACGGTGCGGGCTTCCCTTCCAACGCATGCACCTGGTTTCGCGCGTCCGGAAAGAGATCGATGCTAGTGAGCAAGCCGCCGCGCTCCAAGAGGCTCGTCACATTGCCGCAGATTATCGCCCGCCGAACGGCAGTCGCATCGAGGAGGTGATGAAAGAAAATTGGAGCGATCAAGATATCGTAGCTACCGAGTTCAGGAGCGCGCCGGCCAGCAAGAATCTTATGTTTGCTTTGAGAACGCCATTACCGCATGTGCCGTTTCCTGCTCTCCGGGCGGAGCTCACTGGTCACGTGCAGGCGCGTTGCTTCATCCTCGAACCAGACGAAGACGCCGCGAATCGCGCGGCTGAGCAGAATGCGGTAGCCGCGCTGCAGCCGACGGATCAATTCTTGCGTCGCAGGCCCCTGGCCGGCCTCGCGCTTCGCGGCCGCGCGCGTCTTGGCCCACGCAGTCTCGTGCACGTGATTCACATCGACCCGCCACTCGCCACGCCAAACGAGATCGCCGAACCACAGCACACCGAGGTAGTCGTAATCGAAGCCGCGTAGCACGTATGGGCAACCCACCTCGGCGAGCGGGTCCTGGGCCATCCGGCTACCTGGTGGCGCTTGGATGAACAGCGTGTAGTCCTGGGCGGGCGCGTAGTTCCACGGTCGCACCCATCTGTGAACCGTCCCACCGCGGGTGTAATCGATGGAGAAGTCCTGTTCCTGCGCCGGCTCATCCCAGGGAGCTGTAGATCTCTGCGTCCTCCATTTTCGCGCGAACGACGCCGCCAGCCGTACGCTCGCCCCGCGTTGTCGCTCGATGGAAAGCCTTTCGTCGAGTCCCGCCGGATCTTCGACAATCTCGAACCGAAATGGCCCACCGCGGTCCGAGTGCCAAGATGTTTCGGCGTTCCGGCCGCTGTCCAAGCCGAGAAGTTCGTCGAGCCAACTCATGTACTCGGACGACCCGCTGCATCGGAACTGCGCGCCGGCGAGATTCAGCCTCTCGACCCGGGTGATACTGAGATCTCCCGCCAGCTCCTCGATGCGGTTCGCGGTCGTGGTTTCGACGTCGCGGAAGCTCTGGTCGCCGTCGAGCAAGAATACGCTAATGCGCGAGCTTCGTATGATGTGCCAAGCTTGAGGCCCCGCCTGCATGACGACGCCCATCGCGAGAGGCGTCCCGGGCTTCGTGGGATCGACCAGAGCGTGCGCCTCGTCGACGATCGATACGTCAAAGCAATTCTCGGGGCATCGGTCACGGCCGCCAAGGAGCGAATACAGAGCCAGGTTCTCCTTCCATGTAGACGGATCGATGCGCCGCCCGAGCTCGCGTTGGTCTTTGACCCACTGCGCCGTGATCCCAGGGTTGTAGGACGTGGCTGGCTTTACGATCCCGCGCGCCGCCAACTCGCCGCTCACGTTCTCGAACAGGTAGCTCCAGTTCGTTCGCTGAGCGGCGGAGGTGGTCGTCAGAACGACATTCCCGGTGACCCGCTCGTCGGTCGCCAGGTGCGCCCACAGCTGAGCCGCTAGAACGGACTTTCCGGAGCCCGGTGGACCCTCGACGATGATGACAGCCTTCGCCGAGGGATCTCCACCCAGCACAGCATCGACATGGTGTAGACAGAGCTCGTATCCCTTCTGTTGATTGCCGAGTAGGACGAACGGGCTTCGGCCGGGTTCCGTAATAGCTTTGGCTACCTGGCGGACGAAGGAGCGGTCCTGTCGATAGGTGCCATTCTCGAAGGCATTCGCGAAGTCTGCGTCGGGCTCATGGAGAATGCGTCCGAGGTGCGCCGGGAATCGATCGCCGATGTCGCGCTGATGAACCGTGAAAATCGGCAGGTGACGCGCCAACTCGTCGTGCGGGGGCATCGCGTGCGCCCCCGCATTGCGCGTTGCCGTGAAGAAGACAGTCCCTTCCACGCGCGGGTTGCGGTCGAGCACGGTGCTGTGGAACCGTCGGCAGTACTCGATATATCCCCTTAGCTGCTCACATGGATGGAGGACGAGCGATCCTTGCCTCAGAACGAGGCCGGGTCGTGGCCCGGGTTGGTCCCCCGAGGTATCCCAGTCCTTCATCTCGATGAAGACGGCGGCGGGCGTGCCGCTCGATCGTCCGAGCAGAACTGCATCCACCCACTGAGCGGACGCGGGCAAACGGTACTCCAGCGAGATCTGTCCGCGGCACCCCAGGTGAAGATGGAAGCGCTTGAGCGCCTCGTGGTCTAGAGCGATGGCCAGCCTTGCGAGCGAGCTATCCCAGGCCCATGCCTCGTCATCACCCCAACGACCAGTCTCTGCTTGCAGCTGAAGAATGAGCCCGGCGCGCCTCTCGAGGTCCAGGGCGCAGTCGCAGAAGCGAGACACCTCAAACAGCACGCGTCTGCCCCATCGATCGACTGCTAAACGCGGTCGCGACAGCGTCGCCGGATCCACTCGGGCGCGCCACGCGCGAGTCGCCCCAACTCGTGCTCGCGACACTACCACGGCTCGGGCCCGGGGACGCCGGCCCTTCGCTTCAGCCGGGGCTGTGTGGGTCGCGGCTCGCGCCACGAGCAGAGAAGCGGGCATCGGGGCTAGCAACGACGCGAAAAAGAGGCGTAAGACCGGGGGTGTCACACGCGGGATCTAGGGTCGAACGTGCCGGGCCGCCGCGCGGCCCGAACCCCCTGGAGGTCCCACCATGCCCCACCCGAACGCCCCCTCCGCTCCCCCGCTCCACGTCCTCCTCGACCGCGTCGCCCTCGCGCCTCGCCAGGTGGCGAAGCAGCTCACGCTCTGGCCGCTGGTCGAGATCCACGAGGCGCCGGCGCCGCGGGCGGCCGCGTACGTGACGCTCGGCGAGGCCGCGGCGGCGGACGCGGTCTGCGTCGAGGAGGTCGGCGCGCTCGGGATCGTGCCGAACGTGCGCGTCGTGAACCGCGGCGATCGGGCCGTGCTCGTCCTGTTCGGCGAGGAGCTGCGCGGCGCGAAGCAGAACCGCATCGCGAACGCGAGCTTCCTGGTTGGCGCGTGGAGCGAGGTCGTGATCGACGTCTCGTGCGTCGAGGCGGGTCGCTGGGCGCAGCGCGACAGCCTGCGGTTCCGGCTGCCGAGCTCGGTGGCGTCGCACGCGCTGCGGAAGAAGATGGCGCTGCACGTCGCCGAGAGCCGGCGCGCGGGCGAGGGGTTCGACGCCGACCAGGGCGCCGTCTGGGAGGAGGTGGCCCTCCGCCTCGACCACTCCCGCGTGCGCTCGGCGACGTCCTCCTACAGCGACTATCTGGAGGCGCGGGCGTCCGAGCTCCGCGGTCTGGAGCAGGCCTTCCGCTCCGTGCCGGGCCAGGTCGGGTTCGTCGCGTCGATCGGCGAGGAGATCGTCGGCATGGAGGCGATCGGCCGCCCGTACGCGTTCGCCCGGGCGATGCCGGGTCTGCTCCAGAGCTACCTGATCGACGCGGTCGACCATGCCCTCGTGCGGGAGCGGAACCTCGCGGGGGCCACCAGCCGTCGAAGCGCGCCTGGCTTCGACGCCCCCGAGCCCTTCCTCGACGCGCTTCGCGCGGCCGAGGGGACGACGAGCCCGTCGCTCGGACTGGGGCTCGACCTCCGACTGCACGGCCCGCGCGTCGCGGGGTGCGCGCTGGTGGAGGGCGAGGTGGTGCACCTGACGGCGTTTGCGAGCTGAGTCGGATCGCCCGTTCCTGCCGTCGCGGTTTCCGGCCCGTGAGACCAGATCCGCGCCTCGCCGCCCGGATCAGCGAAGGCCTATGGTCCCCAGAACCTCCCGCCCCGCCCCGACCCGCAGCTCCAGCACCCGCGCCCCGACCGTCACCTCGTCGAGGCCCTCGGCGCGCACGCGCACGCTCACCTCGTGGCTGCCCCAGGAGAGGCCGCACGCGTAGCCGTCGATGGAGACGATCCGCGGCAGCGCGATGGTCGGCGCCTCGTGGAAGATCGGCGCGCGGACGGGCGTGTCGTCGACGGCGAGCTCGAACGAGGCGAGGACGTGCGGGTCGACGTCCTTGTTCGAGCCCCTGATCTCGCCGCTGAAGTGGACGGCGGCGCAGCCCGTGTGGGTCTCGAGCCGGAACGGCTCGCGGAAGAGGTCCTTCGCGCCGCCTGCGACGACCTCGTCGGAGGCCGAGGCGAGGAAGACGCGCTGGTTCTTCGTGCGCGCGAGCTCGGCGCGCGCGGGCGGGGGAACGAGGAGGGCCGCGGCGAGCGCGAGGGACGTGAGCCAGGCGGCGGGGCGGGTGCGGAACGGCATGGCGGTTCTCCTTGGATCCTTGCTTCGTGGCCGCGAGATGGCGGCGCAGCGTTCGTGGGGCCGCGAGCGTCGGGCGCGCTACTCGAGCGCCGGCGCCGGCTGGCCCGTGTCGGTGAAGACCTGGAGCGCGCGCGAGCGGATCTCGACGGGGTCGTCGTCGTCGTGGGACTCGACCTCGACGTCGATCTCGTACGTGTCGGGCTCGAGGCCGCAGCGGTAGGCCGAGAAGGTCACGATCTGCGGCTCCTCGCTCGGCGTGAGGTCGACGAGGTTCGGATGCGGCGGCACCTCGGCGCCGATGCGGACTCGGAAGCTCACGTGGACGAAGCCGTTGGCGTCGACGTCGTCGCCGCGCAGCTCGGCGCTGAAGCGGACGAGGAGGCAGCTCGGCCGCTTCCCGGTGAGGCGCACGCGCTCGTGGAAGACGGACACCGGGTCGACGCGGGCCGTGACGGTGTCCTCGGACGCGGCCAGGAGGACGCGCTTGGCCTTCAGCACCGTCGGCGGAAGCGGCGGCTTCGGCGTCCGCGCGGCCGTGAGGAGCGGGGCCGCTGCGATGGGGCGCTCGGCCCAGACCTCGAGCGTCCGGAAGATGGTGGCGACGACGTCGTCCGGGTCGACGGGCTTCATGGTGACGAGGACGCCCGACGGCCCTCCGGCCACGCCGCACGCGAAGGCCGTGAACGAGACGATCTGCGGGAGGATGCTGGTCGTCGTCTCGTGGACGCGCGGGTAGGGCTCGACCTCGACCTCGCCGATGTAGACCTTGAACGAGGCGGCGGCGTGGAGGTCGGCATCGCCGTCGGTGCCGATGAGCTCGCCGCTGTAGCGGACGAGGACGCAGCCCGGCTCTCCGACGAGCTCGAAGCTCTCGAAGAAGAGGGCGGTCTCCTCGCCGCCCGTCACGGCGCTGTCGAAGGAGGCGTCGAGCTGGACGTACTTGAGCTTCGCGGGCGCGAGCTCGGCCCGGCTCGCGGCCGGGGCGGCGAGAAGGGCGAGGGCGGCGGCGGCCGCGCCCGCCGCGCGAGCGAGAGGGGACATGGCGTCTCCGGTCGCGCCGGAGAGGGCGGCCCGGCTCCATGCCGGGGTCCCTCGGCGCGGCCGGATCATCGGAGATCCCCGCCTGCGGGCCTTTACGGCCCGCCTACCATTTCCTTACCGGCCGCCGTTCTCGGGACCGGCGGCGCCGCCGCGCTCCGTCGGGGTCGCTCGCCGCGCTCGCTGCGCACGCTGTCGTTCGCCGCGCCGGCCGAGACGACGAGCGAGGCGAAGAGCGCGAGCCGGCGCGCAGCGCGCGCCGGCGCCTCGCGGCTAGTGGCACGCCGCGGAGTCGAAGGACTCGGAGCCCTGCCCGCAGGCAGCGCCGCTCTGGTCGTGAGGCACGCAGACCGAGAGCGTCCTCGTGCACGAGGCGCCCGCCGGATCCGTGGCGCGGAACGCCACGCGGTAGACGCGTCCGTTGCCGCCTCCGAGCCGCTCCGAGCGCAGGTGGACGCCGGTGCCGCCGAGCAGCGCGTCCGGGCACTTTCCGCCGATCTCGTCCGTCGGCTCGTCCTGCGTGACCGCGTAGACCGAGACGGTCAGGGGGTCGCCGTCGGGATCCGTGACGCCCTGCACGCCGATCTCCGTGAACTTGTGATTCGGCGGCCAGAGCTCCGCCGCGGAGAGGGTCGCCGCGCTGCAGTCGGGCGGCAGGTTGGGCGGCGGCACGACGCGCAGACCGGCGTGGGCCAGCGTGTCGCGATCCTCCCCGGCTCCCGCGCGCAGCACGATCAGGTAGTCGCCGACCTCGAGCGCCGGCAGCGGCTGGGTGGCCGCGTGGGAGGCGTTCGGGGAGAGCGCGGCCGTGTCCGCGAGCTGGGCGACGACCAGGTTCTGCGTCGGATCGACGACCTGGATCTCGATTGCGGCCGGCGTCACGGCCGCGTTGCCCAGGTTCTGCACCGAGTACTCGACCCGGACCGGATCGCCGACCACCGAGATCGCGGGGACGGCCGTCACGCCGCCCACCAGCAGCACGCCGCCTTCGAGCGAGCTCTGGATCGCGGCGCTCGCCGCGCAGGACGCCACCGTCGCGCCGGCCTCGAGCTCGGCGACGATCGCGAGCGGCCCGGGCGGCGCCGTGCCGGTGTCGGCGAAGAACGCGAGCTCGCGCGCCTCGCCGGGCGCGAGGGCGCCGAGCTCGCGCCGCGTGCTCTCGAGGATCTGCCCGCCCGCCTCCACGCGCAGCAGCACCGCCAGCCCCGCGAGCGAGGCGCCGTCCGCCTGGTTCACCACCTCGGCCACGATCCGGATCGTCTCCTGGGACCCGTAGAGCGACTTGTCCGTCGCGAGCGAGCAGGCGACGTCGCCGGCCGCGATCTCGTCGGGAGTCCCGGGATTGCAGTCGTCGTCGACCCCGTTGCCCGGGACCTCCGCCGCCCCGGGGTTCACCGAGGCGTTCGCGTCGTCGCAATCGTCCGGCAGGGGGAAGCCGTCCGCGTCGTCGTCCGTCGCCCCGACGCCGATGCAGCCCGACGTGTCGATCTCGCACGCCTCCGTGCAGAGGAGCGAGCCCTCGGCGAAGCCGAAGCTGGCGCAGGAGGCGCCCCCGAAGTCGTGCGTGTCGCACGCCTCGCCGCCGCCGTTGCGCGCGCCGTCGCCGCAGAACTCGTTGATGAACTCGAACTGCGCGCCGCCCGGATAGAGGTACGAGTCGAAGTTGTTGTAGCCCTCGACGGTGATCCCGTGGCGAACCGGGCCGCTCGTCGCGTGCGTCCCCTGCGAGAGCGGGACGACCGCCGCCGAGTAGCCGCTGCCCGGAATCGACGCGTAGAGGCCGGCCGCGATCGGCTGCTGGTCGAGCAGGACGCTCCCCACGCCCTCGTCGGGGACGACCACCGTGAGGAAGTTCTCGACGAACTGGGCGCCGCCCACGGTGGAGAACGTGTACCGGTCCCGATACTGCTCGGGCGGGATCATGTTGCCCATCGCGGGGTCGCCCCGGATCGCGCCGGGGCTCGACTGGCCCGTCATGTACTGCGTGACGAAGATCGGGCGGTTCGCCTCGAACAGATGGCCGCCCGGGAGCGGCGCGGTCTCCAGGACGCCGCCCCGGTCGATCGTGCCGAGCGGGCTCCCGTCGAGGGTCACGGCGGTCGCGTTCTCGGACGCGACGACGCGGTAGATCGACCCGCTCGGCCGGTTGGGGAGGTTGGCGACGGGGATCGAGCGGCCCCAGGTCTGCACGGGCTGCGCGATCTCGAAGATGTGGTCGCAGGCGAAGACGCCGACCGGGATGTTCGCGCAGCGGTTCCCGTTCACCACGGCGACCGGGCGGTCGGCGCTGATCGTCGTGCCGGTGAGATCGGCGTTCGCCTGCGCGAAGAAGCCCTCGCCGCGATTCAGCACCCGCTGGAACGGGACGCGGGCCGGCGCACCCGGGAGGCTCTGGGACGGAACGATCGTCACGGTCGTGTCGTCGAACGGCGCGAGCACCACGAACTCGGTCGGGCCGTTGGGCCCGCGGCGGTACGTCGTGACGACGTACTCGGTGTTGAGCGCGTCGACCGGGAACGCCATGGCCGCGTCGGACGTGGCCTGCGCGCGGTTGATCACGTAGACGACCACCTCTGCCGGGCTGCTGACGCGGACCGCGTTCCGGCGCACGCTCACGTTCTGCCAGTTCTGTACGGCGAAGGGCAGGGACACGATGCGGACCTGACCGGGCATCACGGACACGGTCTGCACGAACGACGGCGCGCCGAGCGGGTACTCGACGGTCGCCGTCGTGGCGACCTCGCTCGTCAGGTGCAGCTCGTTCTGGCCCGACGAGAAGTTGTGGAGGAAGCCGAGCACGAACTCGCGGCCCTGGTTGTCGAGCACGGTGGTCGGCGCGTCGCACTGCGACGTGTCGAGCTGGCAGGCGGTGTTGCACGCGAGGAGCCCGCCGCCGAGACCGAGGACCTGGCACGAGAGTCCTTCGAGGTCCGCGATGTCGCACTCTTCGCTGGTCTGGTTCACGACGCCGTCGCCGCACGACGGAAGCACCGTGCAGCCCGACACGTCGAGCGAGAGGCAGTCGGCCGCGCAGGCCAGCGTGCCGCCTGCGGGGAAGCCGGCGCTCTCGCAGCTCTCTCCCGCGAGGTCGTCGCCGTCGCAGATCTCGAACGACTGGTTGCGCAGGCCGTCGCCGCAGAGCGGAGCCGCGGCACAGCCGGAGCTGTCGAAGGTGCAGGACGCGCTGCAGGCGAGCGTCCCGTCGCCGAAGCCGAGCGCCTGGCACGAGAGCCCCGTGAGATCCGAGCCGTCGCAGGACTCCACCGACCGGTTCTTCGCGCCGTCGCCGCAGAAAGGGGTGGTGGTGAGCGCGCCGAGCGCGCCGGCGCCGAGGGCGGTCAGGTAGGCGTCGCCGAGCCAGCTCCCGTCGGCCTGCTGCGCGCCTTCCAGGAAGGCGCGCACCGCCCCGCGCCGCCCCGCGATCTCGTCCTCCAGCGCGAGCAGCGCGCGGGTCGCGAGCGCCGCGTGGAGCACGGAGTCCGGCCCGCCGCCGAACCCGCCGTCCGCCTCGATGCGGTCCAGCAAGAACGCGACGCCCGTCGCGACCGGACGGTCGAGCTGGTAGAGGCTCCGGTAGGCCGCGAGCGCGAGGAGCGCCTGGGCCGTGCACGGGGTGTGGCTCGCGCCCTGGGCGACGCAGGGCCAGCCGCCGTCGTCGTTCTGCGCGCCGACCAGGCTCACGAGCCCGGAGAAGGCGGCCTCTCCGTCGCCCGCGCCGGCCGCGGCGAGGGCGATCAGCGCGAGCGCGGTGTCGAGCGGATCGGCGGCGAACTCGGGCAGCAGCCCCCAGCCGCCCTCGCGGAGCTCGCTCGTGAGGCGCGCCACGAGCGCGCTCACGTCGCGGCCCTCGGGCGCGAGCACCGCGATGCGTCGCGCGAGGTCGTCGGTGTCCTCGATCGGAGCGGCGTCCAGGAAGCCGGCCGCCGCGGCCCGGGCGCCCGAGGCGTCGCCGACCTGCTGGAGCAGCCGCAGCGCCTCGCTCGTGGCCTGGACGCGGCGGACGCCTTCGCTGCTCCAGGAGCCGTCGGCCTCCTGCGAGGCGCGCAGGAACTGAGCGCCCCCCGCGAGGTCCGCGAGCGCGGGAACGGGGGTTAGCAGCAGGACGGCGAGCGCGGCCAGGGCGAGCTGGACGGGCGCGCGCGGCGCGGCGCTGCGCTCCTCGACCACGAGGCCGCCGGCCACGCCGAGCCGCAGCTCGAAGCGCTCGGCCTCGAGCGGTGCGAAGCGGCCCGAGAGCTCCTGCACGAGGCGCTCGGTGAACGCGTGGGCGGCCTCGACCTGCGCGGCCAGCCGCGCCCCGAGCCAGCTCCCGCCGCGTGTGCCGACGCAGAGGAAGCGCGCTCGAACGGACACGTCCAGCGGAAGCGGCCCGGCCCCGGCCGCTCCGGCGGCCGCGCGGATCGCGCTCACGAGGGGCTCCGGCGCGGACGCGGCGCCCGCGCTCGGCGCGCCCTCCCGCACCTCGAACGAGAGGTCGAGCTCGCCGAGCGCGGCGAGGTCGGCGAGCCACACGAACTCCACCGAGGTGACGTCCGGTACGAGCGCGACGCGCCGGCGTGTCGGCGCGCCTCCCGCACTCAAGGAGAGGCGGCGCGACGGCCAGAACGGGTGCCCGAAGCGCGCGACGACCTCGAGCCGTCCGAGCCGCCCGCGGGTGCGGAGCGGGAGCAGGGCGGTGCGCGCGCGGCCGCCTTTCTCGCGGAGCCAACCGGCGAGATGCCCGGGCCGGTAGATGCGGCCGAGCCAGAGCCAGAGGAGCGCGACGAGGAGCGCGGCCGCGAGCAGCGACGCCGCGAGCGGGATCTCGAGGCCGCGGCCGCCCGCGAGCCGCTCGAGGGGTGCGATCGCGACGACGAGCAGCAGCACCGCCGCCGGGACGAGCAGGCGATGCGCCCAGACGGGCAGCGTCCCTCGCGGCCCGCTCATGCCGGCGCCCCCCGGAGCCCGAGGCCGGGCGCGAGCGCCAGCCGCGGCGGCTCCTCCGCCCACGCGTCGATTCGGCGCCGGAGCCGGCGCAGCCACTCGGGCTCGAGCCGCGAAGAGAGCCAGTCGATCAGCAGGTTTTCGATGAAGAGGGAGAGCCCGAGGATCACCAGGGCGGCGAGCGTTCCCCACGGGAACACGAAGAGGAGACGCATGATCAGCAGGCCGACCACGTAGTTCAGCAAGAAGGAGAGCGCGAACGCCGCGAGCGTGCGCCACGGGTCCCCGGTACGCGTCCAGACGATCAGCGCCGCGACGAGCGCCGCCAGCACGTCGATGACGATCGAGATCGTGTCGAAGCCCGACGTCACCTTCCCGAGGACGCGGATCACCCTGACGAGCGGCTTCAGGATGTCGCCCACCACGCCGAAGCCGTCGAGCCAGTTGTCGAGCTGGCCCAGCGGGTCGTCGCCGCCTCCCTCGGCGGTGCTCCCGCCCGCGAGGCCGCCGCTGATCAGGTACGCGCCCGCCCCCGTCGCCGGGTCGAGCACGATGTATCCGACGCCGCGCCACGCGAGGAGCGGCACCTCGTCGCGCGGCACGTAGACGACCTTCCCGGCCGCGGCCGCGTCGGCCACGTCGGCGACGACCTCGGGCGCGAGCGTGAGCTGGGGGAGCACCGCCGCCGCGTTCGAGGCGTCGACCGTGAAGACCGGGATGCCGCGCGCGTTCGCCTCGCCGATCAGCCTCACCGCCGAGACCGCCTGGGCGCGGACGGTGGACTGGAACAGGAGGTGCTCGGCGGCGGACGCGAAGTGGCCCACCGCGCGCCGGTGCGAGACCTCCCGCTCGCGGTCGCCGCTGCGCGAGGCGCTCGACGTGACGACGCGCTGCACGTCGATGCTCATGCCCGTGTGGGAGATCTCGACGGGGGCTCCGAACGCGAAGCGGAAGCTCGGCCCGTAGGTCACGAGCCCTTCGGCCGGCCGGCGCACCTCGACGAGGTCGTTCTGGTTCGCGGCCACGCGCGCGAAGCCCTCCACCTGCGCGAAGTAGCTCAGGCCGTGGAGGTGGAGGATCTCGCCGAACACGGCGTCGGCCTCGACGTCCTGCGTCGCGGTCCCGGCGTGGGCCGCGTCCAGGAGCGCCATCGTGGCCTCGTAGCCGGCGCGCCGCGACTCGGCCTCCTCCTCGCTGCCGCGCTGGAGGTCGAGCGCGAGGGCGGCCCAGGCGCCGCGCGGGATCAGGTGCTCGGCCCGGTCGACGAGCCCGCTCGGCTCCGAGAACGTGACCCGCACGCGCAGGGTGGACCCCATCGCCCCCGGCGCCCCGCTCGCGACGGGCTCGCCGTCGACGAAGAGAATCGGACGGAGCTGCACGAGGTAGGGCGGGGTCTGCAGCAGGCCGCCGAACGCCTCGATCGTGGCGTCGTCGGTGAGCGAGGCGGGTCCGAAGCCGAGCGTGACGCGGCGCCCCGCGAGCGCGGCGGTCGGCGCCTCGAAGCGGATCTGCTCTCCGCTCCCGTCCTCGCCCAGCACCTGCAGCACGACGCGGTGTCGCAGGTTGTCCTGGAGCGCGGAGAGGCGGCTTCCGATCACGAGGATCCGGCCGGCCGGGCTCGCCGGCAGCACGGCCAACGGGGCCGCGACGACGCGCATCCCGCCGAAGATCTCGCCCAGGGAGGTCTCGTCGGGAAGCGTCTCGAGCCGCGCGAGCATCGCGTCGTGGGACGAGCTGAAGAACGCCGCGAGCGGAGCGGTGTCGGCGCCGGTCGCCGAGTTCCCGTCCGGACCGACCGTCCCGGCGGCCTGCGCCGCGGCCACCGCCGGGGCGGGATCGAGGCCCAGCTCGCCCGGCAGGTCCGCGGGCGGCGTGAACGCCGTCGGCTTCAGCGCGGCGTCGAGGGGCACCCAGGTGTCGCCGGCTCCCGCCGCCGCCCCGCGGCCCGGCGCGAAGTCCACGAACGCCTCGACCCAGACGTGCTCCATCCGGACCGCGACCGGTGCCTGCGTGGCGTTCCGCACCTTCGTCACCGGGATGCCGCCGCTCGCCGCGAGGCGCAGCGCGGCGTCGAGGTCGTCGAAGTCCCCGAGCGCGGAGCGGAACAGCTCGGGGGAGAGCTCCAGCGTGCCGATCGCATACCGGGCCGGCACGCCGGAGACGCGCAGCAGCGCGACGAGAAGCGACGCCGTGTCGTGTGCGTTGCACTCCCGCGTGCGCCGGCAGCCCTCGGCGCCTTGGACGCTTCCGAACGTCGGCACAAAGAGGACGTTCTGCCGCACCCAGTTGAAGATGGCGAGCGGGTCGTCGCCGAGCGACGTCGCGAGCGCGCGGATGCCGGGCGTGAACGCGGCGTCGGGGGTCTCGAGCAGGTCGTCGGGGAGCGGCTCGTCGGGATCGGCCTGCGCGAGCAGGAAGGGCAGCGGGTCCGCGGCGGCGGCGAGCTGGACGACGCGCCGCGCCTCCACGAACTCGTGGCGCTCGAGGCGCGGCTCGCGCGTCGTCTCGGGCGCGGAGCGGATCGGGAGCGCCTCGGGGTCGAGCGCGTGGTGGGGCGCTCCGGCGGTCCCCTCGCGCAGAGCCTCCCGCAGGGCGCCGAGCTCCTCGAGGAGGCGCTCGGCCGTCTCCTGCGCGCCGTCCTCGTCTCCGCGCACCCGCTTGGCCTCGAGCTCCTGTCGCAGCGCGGTGACGGACGCGAGCCTCGTCTCGAGGAGCGCGGAGCCCGCCTCGTAGCGCGCGCGCATCTCGCGCTGCCGGTCTCGGATCTCCTCGGGGAGCGCGCGCTCCGCGATCCGCTCCGCCGCGCGCTCGAAGCCGTCCCGGATGCGGCGATCGCGCTCGCGCAGCGCGGCGAGCTGTGCGTCGAGCTCGAGGGCTCCGACGCGAAGGCGCTCCTCGGGAGAGGGCGCGCCGCCGCGCTGAGCCTCCGGCGCCGGCGCCGCGTCGCGCCCGAGCAGCGAGGCCAGCGCCCTCGCCGCCGCGCCGAGATCGTTCTCGGGCGTCGGCGGCGCAGGCTCGCGCAGCCGGTCGACGAACGCGACGACGTAGGCCGGGCCGGAGCAGTACAGCAGCACGCACACGGCCAGAAAGGCGGCGAACGCGGCGGTCCTCGAGCTGCGCGTTCGCATCCGCCCTCCGCGAGACGCCGCATCCTGCTCGCGCTCGGTGGGCGAGTCAAGAAGATTCGCCGCCCAGGCGAGGCGTCACGCGGTGCTGTAGGTCACCTCCGCATTTCGCTGTAGGTCGCATGCGCACTTCACCGTAGAGCGCGTGCGGACGAACGGAGGTCAGCGGGCGGAACTACGTTCACCGCCGCGTTCGGCGGTACGCCCGACGCCGGAGCCGGACCCGCGCGGCCTTCGGCACGCTCCAGCGGATGCGAGCACGGTCGCGCTAGAGCCGCACCGAGTACTCGGTCCCGCTCCCGAGGTGGAGCGTCACCGAGCGGAAGCCGTTGCGCGGGTCCTGGACCCACTGCACGTACGGCCGCAGCGCCTTCCGGAACACGAAGATGTTGTCGGCGAGGACGACGCTTCCGGTCCGGAGGCGGGGCGTCAAGAGCTGGAGCATCTCGAGGTAGAGCTGCTTCGCGCCGTCGAGGAGGACGAGGTCCACGGTGCCGCCCGGGTCCTTCAGCGTCTCGCGGGCGTCGCCGCCGCGGATCTCGGCGAGGTCGCCGAGGCCCGCCTCCGCGAGGTGCGCGCGCGCGCGCTCGAGCTTCGTCGGCTGGAGCTCGCTTCCGATCACGACGCCGCCGCCGTTGTCGCGCACGGCGCTGGCGAGGTAGATCGTCGAGATCCCGAACGACGTCCCGAACTCGACGATGCGCCGCGCGCCGATGGAGCGCGCGATCATGTACGCGAGCGTCCCCTGCTTGTGCGAGAGCGGGACGAAGAAGTCCTTGATGCGGTCGGACTCCTCCTGGACGCTCTGCTCCCTCCCGCGCAGGAGGTCGGGGAGCCACGAGAGGCTGGCGCGCAGCAGCCGGCCCCGCTGTGCGCGCTCCTCGGCGCGCAGGCGGCGGAGGACGGCGCGGACCCGCGGATCGTCGAGCGACGCGGCAGTCATGCGAAGACGCTACCGCCGCCGGAAACGCCGCGCTTCGCGAATGAGCGGGGCGGAGGCGGGCGCCTCCGCCCCGTCGATTCGGGCCTGGGGGCGAGGCGCGGCTAGTAGCGCCGGCCGCCGCGGTCGCCGCGCCCGCCGGGACCTCGATCGCTGCGGCTCTGGGCCTCGTTGACCTTCAGCGTGCGGCCGCCGAAGTCCGAGCCGTCGAGCGCGCGCATCGCCTTCTCGGCGGCGGCGTCGTCCATCTCGACGAAGGCGAAGCCGCGCGAGCGGCCGGTTTCGCGGTCCATCACCACCGACGCCGACTCGACGGTGCCGTGGCGCCCGAAGAGCTCCTTGAGCTCCGCCTCGGTGCTGTGGAAGGAGAGATTCCCTACGTGGAGCTTCTTGCTCATGCGGTCCTGTCTTGCCCCCGGTCGGACGTTTCCGACGGAAGCCTCGTGTCGGCGGCGCGCGCGGAACGTCCGCTTGCGCGCGGTGCCGAGCTCACCATCCGGCCTCGTGGCCGGATGCGAAGGCGTATCCATGCTGGGGCGAGTACAGGCAGGCGAGACAAAACGCCGCGTGGGCCGACCCAAGAACGCGCTCTCGTGTCGGAAGCATAGCCCGAGGTGCCGCGAATGCAAACGAACGTGGCAGCGGCTCTCGGCGCGAGCGGACGCGAGGAGCCACGCGTCGCCGGCGCCAGCGAGGGGGCGCCGCCGCGCGCCGCGGGCGCCGGACGCCGGGCTAGTCGGGGTTGACCGTGAGCCCGATCGCGGCCCCCGCCGTGGGCGCGACCGCGATCGCGTCGGCGCCGCCGAGCCCGTTCACGGTGAGCGTGTCGAGCGCCGGCTCCGCGTGCTCGATCCGCACCGCGCCGCGCCTCCGCGCCGCGAGCACGCCCGCGGCGTCCGCGCGGATCCGGATCGCGTCCGGGAGCGGCGTCCCGTTCACCACGACGGCGTCGGGCTGCGCGTCGCCGAGCCCGCTGTCCGGCGGGCTCTCGAGGTCGACCGTGACGCTCTTCACCGCGGTGCCCGCCATGTCGTTCACGGTGACGGTGTCGGCGCCGCCGACGGCCTGATAGGCGACCTGCTCGACGCCGTCCGCGTCCATCGTCACCGCGCCGACGTCGCGCGTGAGGAGGAGGCGCTGGCCGTTCGGCGAGACGGCGATCTGCTCGGCCGCGGCCGAGCCGTGGAACAGGAGGGTGTCGGCGCCGCGCTCGCCTTCGACGACGTCGCTCCCGTCGCCGGGGTTCCAGACGAACGTGTCCTTTCCCGGCCCGAGGAAGGCGACGTCGCTCCCCTGCGTGCCCTGGACGACGTCGCGGCCGCCCTCGCCGACGAGGAGATCGGCGCCGTTGCTCCCGGCGAGGGTGTCGTCTCCCTTGCCCCCGTAGAGCTCGAGCGGGATGCCGAGCGCGGCCACGTTGCCCGTGCAGCCGATGGCGTCGGCGCCGCCGAGGCCGCGAACGCCCAGGACGGCGGCGCCGGACACGTCGAACGGCGCCGGAAACCCGCCGAGCTCGGTCCGCAGGGCTCCGGGCACGGGGGAGGGCGCGATCGAGACGAGGTCGTCCGCCTTCGTCCCGTTCACGTGGACGCGGTCGTTGCCCACGCCGACGAACTCGAGGCGATCGAGGCCCGCGTCGGCGCCCTCGACGCGGATCTCCGCCGCGAGCCCGGTCAGGACCAGGGCGCCGTCCGCCGCGCCGACGTCCACCGTGTCCGGGCCCGTGGTGCCGTCCGCGATCACCGCGTCCGGCTGCGCGTCTCCGGCCTCGCCGCCGGGGGAGCTCGCGAGGTCCACGTGCAGCGCGAGGAGATCGGTGCCCGTGAGGTCGTTCACCACGACCGTGTCGCTCCCGCCGAGCGACGCGAGCTCGAGCGCCTCCACGTCGTCGAAGTCCATCAGGACGGCCCCGACGTCGCGGAAGAGGAGCACCCGCGCGCCGTTCGCGGCGACGTCGTAGGTTTCCGCGGCGGCGGAGCCGTCGAACGCGAGCCGGTCGTCGCCGTCCTGGCCCTCGACCACGTCGCTTCCGTGGCCGGGGCGCCAGACGAAGACGTCGTCGTGCGCGCCGAGCAGCGCGACGTCGGCGCCGCCCCGGCCCTCCACTCGGTCGTCGCCCTCGCCGGCGACGAAGACCTCGGCGCCCTGGCCGCCGATCAGCTCGTCCCGCCCGGGGCCGCCGTCGACGGTCGTGGGCTTCGTGGTCGTGAACAGGGCGACCGACTCGTCCATCACCACGACGTCGTTCCCGGCGCCGGCCGACACGAAGATCGTGCTGAAGCTCGCGAGGTCGAAGCCGAACTCGGGGATGCCGTCGTCGCCGACGTCGCCTTCGAGGCGCAGGAGATCCGCGGACACGCGGAGGACCAGCGTGTCGCTCGCGCGGTCGCCGAAGGCCTGGAGCGCCGTGCCGTCGACCTCCGCCGTGTAGCGCGCCTCGGCGCGCCCGGCGGCCAGGCACGCGACGAGGGCGGCGGCGGTCGCGCGCAGCCGCCTCGGCCTCGGCGCGCCCCGCCTCGCGGACGCTCTGGGGGCCCAGGGAAGCACGCCTCCACTCCTCGGCCGGACGCGCGGCGGACCTGACGAGAAGGGGGCGGAAACGACCGCGATCCCGACCGGAAGGAGGGGACGGTGCGGCGGCGTGCGTGTAGACTGCGCGCGCGCCGCCACGCGGCGCTCGCGGAGGATCGCCATGCCCGGACGCCCTGCACGCCTTTCGGCCTCGCTGGCCCTCGCCTCGTGGATCGCGCTTCCCGCCCTGGCGGGCGACGTCACGAGCTCGCAGCGCGGCACGACGCTCTTCCTGAAGGGAGACGACGAGGGCGCCGTCCTCGTGATCGGGGTGGTGCCCGGCGGGCTGGAGCGCGCCGCGCGCGGCGGCGGCGCGGGCGGGTCGGTCACCGTGACGCCGCAGGGCGACACGACGCTCGACGGGGCGCCCGATCCGCAGACGTTCGACGGCGTGGAGCACGTGAAGCTCGCGCTCGGGGACGGGCCGAACTCGGTGGTCTTCAACGAGGCCTCGGTCGAGGGCGACGTCTCCTACAAGGCCGGAAGCGGCCCCGACACGGTGCAGTTCACGGCCTTCTCGGTCGGCGACGACGCCAAGATCGCGACGGGGGACGGCCCCGGGACCGTGATCCTCGACGTCGCGAGCGGCGTGACGGACGACCTCGCGGTGAAGGCCGGGGCCGGCCCCGACACGCTCATCCTGGATGGGAACGTCGGCGGAGGCGCCAAGGTCGCGCACGGCGCCGGCCCCGGCACCGTCACCGGAGGCGGGAGCGTCGGCGAGAGCCTCTCCCACAAGGGGGGCGCCGACGCCGACACGCTGGCGCTCGACGGGGGTCAGGTGGGCGAGGAGGCCAAGGTGCGGCTGAGCGGCGGCCCGAACAGCGTCTCGCTCACCGGCGGCGCGCAGATCGGCGGAAACCTCAAGTTCAAGGGCGGGCCCGCGCAGGACAGCGTCAGCACCGACGGCGCGCAGATCGGCGACGACTGCAACCTGAACCTCTCGGGCGGCGACAACATCGCGAGCTTCATGAACGTCCAGATCGGCGACGACCTGATCGTGAAGGGCGGCTCGGGCGACGACACGGTCGAGCTGCTCACCGGCACGGCGATCGGCGACCAGACGGTGATCAAGGTCGGCGGCGGGAACAACACCGTCCCGTAGCGGCGGGGCGCTCCGCTCGCGCGCGTGCCCGGCGAGGGCGCCCCGGCGCTCCGAGACGCCGTGGCCCCGGCGAGCGCCGTTCGCCGGCGCGCGCGCGGGCGGGCTCGAATCCTGCGCCCCGAGCGGTTGGCGCTTGACACCGAACACTGTTCGCGCCGACGATCGCGACCCCGAGGCAGGAGGATCGCATGGCGCGGTGGGCCGTTGCGGTAGGGGCGCTCGCGGCCGCGGCGGCGCTGGGGTGCCAGGGCGAGGTGCTGCCGCTCTCGGCGCAGGCGGGCTCGACGGTGCTCATCCCGCTCTCCGGCGACCCGGCGGCCGGGATGGTGGGCTACGGGGGGACCGCTCACGAGGACTACCAGCGGGGCAGGCTGGTGTACCAGCTCGGCGGGCCCGGGGGATTCGAGCTCGTGACCCGCGCGACGGCGGCCGCGCTGCCGGTCCCGAACGCGCAGCTCTCCAAGACGGTCGCCCCGCAGCGTCAGATCGTCTCGCTCGTCGACATCCCTGCGGATGCCCCGGTCGGGACGCACACGCTGCACGTCGTCCGGCGGCGCAGCGAGGGCGGCGTGTCGGTGGACTACGCGGGACCGCCCTACTTCGGCGAGCTCACGATCCTCCCTCACGAGCTCGAGGTGGACGGCTTCGCGAGCAGCTTCCTCGGCGCGCCCACCCCCTTCAGCCGCTGGCTGTTCGGGGCCTTCCGCGACGCGAGCGACCAGGCGTACGTCGCGATCCCGTTGCCCGAGCTCCGCATCCGACTGTCCGCCGACGTAGCGGCCGCGGAGCTGCGGATCGAGTACCCGGCCGACGTGATCGACGTCTTCGACGTGTTCGAGCCGCCCGTGTTCGTCTCGAGCGACCTGGCGACGGTCTGGTACGAGGACGATTCGGCGAACGGGGTGGTCGACGTGGGCGCCGTGGCGTCCACCGCGCCGTTCCGTGTCCTCTCGCTCGCGTTCTCGCTCGACGACGGCTCGGCGCAGATCCTGGATCCCGCGGACGTCCGGGTCTTCGTCGAAGGCGCCTGGAGCGCCGCAGGTACGCCCCTCGCGGTCAGCGTCACCAGCCAGCAGGTCCACTAGGCGTGGGCCGCGACCGCCGCGTGTCGCTGCTCGTCCTGTGCCTGCCGCTCGGCGTCGCGCTCGGTGCCACCAAAGGAGACGTGTCCCTCGAGGGCGGCGTCGACGCACTCGATCTCCTGCTGCTCCAGCGCGCCGTCCGCGGCGAGACGCAGCTCGGGACCGAGGCCGCGGCGGCGGCCGACGTGGCCCCGTTGGGGGCGTCCCCGGGCGATGGCGACGTGAACCTGGCCGACGTCGCGGTGATGCTCCGCGGTCTCTCGACCCCGGACGTCGACGGCGACGGGCTCCCGCTCCGCTTCGAGAACCGGGCGGGGCTCTCGCCCTTCGCGACCGATACGGACTTCGACGGCGTCCCCGACGCGCTGGAGGACGCCGACGGCGACGGGCTCGTGAACGCCGCGGAGCTCGCCGCCGCTACGCACCCGGCCGACCCCGACAGCGACGACGACGGGCTCGACGACGGCGGGGAGCTCGAGGCCGGCACGGACCCCGCGCTCTCGGACTCCGACGGGGACTTCTGGCCCGACGGTCTCGACGACCGCCCGGCCTTCTCGCTCGCCGAGCAGACGCTCGTCGTCTACAACGCGAACTCGCCCGAGTCGCAGTCGCTGGCCGGCTACTACGCCGAGAAGCGCGGGGTCGCCCCGAGCCATCTCTGTCCGCTCTACCTGCCGCCGGGCGTCGTCGCGACCGGCGACCAGCTCGTCGCCGCCCGCGCCCGTGTCCTCGAGCACTGCATCTGCCCGCTGCTCCCGGCGCCGCCCGATCCTTGCGACGCGTCTCGGGTCGGCGCGATCCGCGAGGTCTCGCCGATCTCGCACCTCGTCGTCATGCGGGGTGTTCCCATGTGGCTCGTCGACCTGCCGGCGGGCTTCGGTGAGCCGTCGCCGCCCCACTTCCGCACGGAGTACGAGGGCGTGTCGCTCGACTATCACCTCGCGAGGCTCCTCTACGCCGATCCGGACCCCCTCACCGGAACGGTGCTCGGACCCTCCCACTGGACCGCGCCCGGTCCGACGTTCAGCAGCTACTGGGTCTCCGTCGCCGCGGCGCTTCCGCCGGTGAGCCCCTCGCGCGACCGTCTCACCGCGTACGGCCGCGTCGAGGGCGTGGACGAGGCGCGGACGCGCCTGCTGATCGACCGCACGCTCGCCGCCGAGCAGGCCGGGATCTCCGGGAAGCTCGTGACGCAGCACGAGCCCGCCGCGAACGTCGCCGGAATCTTCCGCGAGCTGACGCAGGGGGGCCCCCCTGGCTGCGTGCCTCAGGGAGGCGCCGGCACCTGCCGTACGGAGTGGTCGGGCCTCGGCACGATCCCGGGCGCCGACGAGCTCGCCGTCGGCGTAGGGATGTACATCGGCTCGAGCGCCGAGGGCGTCAAGCAGAAGGGCTTCACGACCGACGACCGTTCCGGCGGCGCCGCCATCGCCGACTGGCGCCGATCCGCCGGGCCCTGCACGCCCTGGTGTCGCGATCTCGCAACCCAGCCGGAGGTGGATGCCTGCCGCGCGGCCTCGCAGGACTACTTCCGCGAGCTCGACACCGCGTGTGTCGGGGGGGCGCCGGGCCTCCTCGGCGCGCAGAACCGCTCGTACCCGGTCGGCTACATGGGCTTCTACCCGCAAGGCTGGCAGACGCTCTCCGGCGAGCGCGGCATCGTCTCCCCGCCGCGCGTCCTGGAGGGCGGCGGGTACCAGCCGGCGTCGCCTCCTGGCGAGGACTCCTTCCTGCGGATCGGCGGCGTCGATGCCGTGCCCGCGCCGCAGTGCGAAGGACCTCCCGGCGTCCTCGCGCCGTGCCGGGAGCGCGTGCGCCTCCAGCTCGAGCGGCACGGGGTCCCGGCCCCCGCGGACGGACGCGTGCGCCTGCGATTTCGCTACCGAAACGCCGAGAACGCCGACTCGCCGGGCGCCCAGCTGCTCGCGACCGCGCGGCGTGGAGTGGTCGCAGGCCCCGCGGTCGGCGTGTCGCTCGTGGAGGCCAGCTCCTCGTGGCGCGCGTACGACGAGGTCCTGCAGGCGCCGGCGGGCGACGGCTCGATCGCGGTCGAGCTCTACACCTCGGACGCGGTGTACGGCGTGGTCGACGTCGACGCGGTCGAGATCCTCGCCGAGGCCACCGGCGAGCCGCTCCTCCAAGCGGACGTCGGCGGATTCGCGGCGGGCCCGCCCCGGCACACCGCGGACGGCGACTGGGCCGCCGTGGCCATCGAGCGCCTGGGCGCCATCGCGTGGTGGGGAAGCCAGGGCCACGCGTTGTACGGCGGCCACGGGTTCTTCGCGGGACGCGAGAAGGCCGGGGTCGAGGCCTTCTTCGGGGGGCGCACGCTGGGCGAGGCGATCATGCGCATCGGCAGCGGACAAGCGGGGCTCTTCGTCGGCGACCCGCTGTTCCGCCCCGCGGCCGTGCGGCTCTTCGTGGGCGACGGGCGGCACGCGTTCGATGTGGCCGCACCGCTCGAGGTCCGCGGCCCGGTGGCGTCGATCCCGATCTGGGTGAACGCGTTCCACGGCTCGTCGGGCGCGCAATCCGTGCAGTGGTCCCTCGAGGCGTGCGGCGGGACGCCCGATCAGTGCGAGCCGCCCGGCGCGTGGAGCGAGCTCGTGCGGAGCAGCGGCGCGGCTCGCGCGCTGCCCCGGGCGTTCGATCTCATGGCCCACGTCGCCGATCCGGCCGTGCAGCAAGACCTCTCGCTCCGCCTGCGGGTGTGGAGGCCGGAGGCCCCGGAGAACGCGCTCGCCGACGTGGCGAGCTTCCGATATCTGCCCGATCCGGCCGCTCCCGTGACGCTCACCTCGCCGGACACCTTGTGGTGGCAGTCGCCCGAGAGCAGCATCGCGCTCGCGGGCGTGTGCACCTCCGGCATGGGCGACGTCTCCATCTCGGGCGCCCTGCTCGCCTCGGACGTCCGCGTCCCGTGCAGCGCCGGGAGGTGGACGGCGAGCATCGCCCTCGTAGAGCCCGGCAGCACGACGCTGCGACTCCTCCAGCTCGCCCCCTACGGCACCGTGGCCGAGGCGTCGGTGGAGCTCCGCGCCTCGCGCACCGTCTTCGCCTCGGCCGCGGGAGTCAAGCGATCGACGATCCAGTTCCCGGCGGGCACGCAGGCCGAGGTCGGCGGGCGCTGCGTGACGGGCGCCGACGTCGAGCTCTCCGGCGAGATCGCCGACGGGACCGCCACCGTCGCGTGCGCGGGCGGAGCGTTCAGCGCCTTCCTGACGCCGCTCTTCGCCGCGGGCGCGAGCGCCGTGCACGTCGAGCAGCGGGAGCCGGGCGGAAGCGTGATCGGCGAGGACGATGCGACGCTGATGGCGTCGCCGTGGATCGAGAACGCGGTCGCGTCGGGTACGCCCGAGCTCTGGAGCGCGACCGTGGAAGGCGGGTGCAACGAGCAGGCCGCCGTCGCGGCCGCGGTCGTCTTCTCCCAGTCGTCGGCGTCGGCTCCGTGCGCGGGGGGTCGCTTCACGGCAACGCTCGACGGCCTGACCGGCGCCGGAGCGACCGTGATCGTTCGTCAGGACCTTCCCTGCGAAGATCCCTCGTGCTCCTACCTCGACACGACGACGGTCTCGGCGCCCGAGCCGTGAGGGACTGGACGAGCCGCGCACGCGTCCGCGCTCGGGTGAGGGAACGGCCGGGGAAGCGAGGCGCCCGCGCCTAGACCGCCAGCAGGATCCCGCGCGCCGGGTCTCCGGTCGCGCGCGCGATCGCCTCCACGTAGAGCCGCAGCTGCGTCTCGTATCGCCCCCGGGCCCCGGCCAGCTCGCGATCCGTCTTGAAGTCGACCACCGTCCAGGCGGGGGAGCCGACGTCCTCGCGGAACGCGAGGTCCACGACGCCCTCGGCGAGCGCGCCGCCGTCGAGGCGCACGAGGATCGGGACTTCGCGGCGGAGCGCCCCCGGCGCCGTGCAGCGCGCGGCGCGGCGCAGGAGGGGGTGGGCGAGGGCGGCGATCACGGCCTGCGCCGCGGCGTGCATCTCCTCGTCGCTTGCGCCGACGAGGCGGGCCTGCGCGCGCGCGGTCGCCGCGACGCCGGCCGCGTTCGCCGCGAGATCCACGACCGCGAGAATCGCGTGCACGAGGACGCCGAAGCGCGCGCCGCCGGGGCGGCGGGTGCGATCCGTCGATACCTCCTCGATCGACACATCCCGGGCGCCGAGGCCCTCGTGCGCGAAGGGGCCTGGCCCCTTCGTCGACGCGGCGCCGCCCACCTCGAGTTTCTTAACACCGGGGTCTGACCCCTTTCTCAACAGCGCCGTCACGGCGTCCACGCGGAGGGAGGGCTCGCTCGCGCGCTCGAGGGTTTCCTTGCGGTCCGCCTGCCAGCGGCGGTGGGCCTCCTCGCCGGCGGCCGCGACCGTGCCGTCCTCGTCGGCCTCGAGGATGCGCTGCTGGCGCAGGCCGACCTCTTCCTGGCGGTCGAGCTCGAGGGCGCGCGGGTCCCACCACACGACGGTGTGGTCGCCCGCCCGGGGGCGATGGAGGCCGGGGCGGACGGAGGCGCCCGGGCCCTCGCGGACGCGATCCGGGCGCTCGTACACGCTGTCGTCGCCGAACGAGGGACAGCCGGGCGGGTGCGGCGTCGGGGTGCGGCGCGTCTCGCGGGTCGGGTAGAGCGCCGGGTTCAGCGCGGCGAGCCAGCCGGAGACGATCTCGTCCTCGGCGTCCGCGTCGCCGACCCCGGGCGCGACGAGGAGGTCGCGCGCGCGCGTCGCCGCCACGTAGGCCAGGCGCACGGCCTCGTCGGCGTCGCGGCGCAGCTCCTCGGCTTCCGCTTCCTGGAGCTCCGGGGGGACGGAGCCGCAGAGCGGCTCGAGCCAGAGCCGGCGCTCGGGGACGATGTGCCGGCTGGGCTTCGCCGGCGTCGCGTTCGCGGTCGGGTCCGCGAGGATCACGACCGGGAACTCGAGGCCCTTCGCGCGGTGGACGGTCATGAGGCGCACGCCCTCCGTGCCCTCCTCGACCACCGGGGCGTCCTGCGACTCGCCGCGCTCGGCCTCCGCCTCGAGGTGCTCGACGAACGCGCGGAACGACGACGCGCCGCGCCGCTCGAAGCGGCGCGCGAGGTCCACGCTGCGCAGGCAGTTGGCGAGCGCCTGCTCGCCCGTCGGCCAGATGGCGATGCCCGCGTGCGCGCGCACGGCGTCGAGCAGGCGGTGGATCGTCTCGGCGACCGGGCGCCGGTTGCGGCCGGCGTGGAGGCGGCGCAGCACGGCGAGCGCGTCCGCGACCTCGCGCTCGTCCGCGCTCGGCGTTTCGCCCGGCTCCGGCGCGGGCGGGCGCAGCGGGTGGAGCGATCCCACGCGGTGCCGGTACGCGAGGAGCGCGTCGTCGCCGAGCGCGAAGAAGGGGCCGCGCAGCGTGGCGAAGACGCGCAGCTCGTCGTCGGGCCACTCGATCGCGCAGAGCGCGTTTCGGATCGCGAGCACCTCCTCGCGCCCGTGGAAGGAGCGCCCGCCGACGAGGACGTGCGGCACGCGGCGCGCCTCGAGCGCGCGCACGTACGGGCGCGTCACGTCCTCGCCGAAGCTCTGGAAGCGGCGGAAGAGGAGGCAGACGTGGCGCGGCTGGATCGCCACGCGCTCGCCCGGGCGGCCCGGCTCCTCGACGGTCCAGCCGCTCTTCCGCACCAGCCAGTCGACGAAGGCGCCGGCGGCGTCGGGGAAGGACGCCTCGATGCGCCACTTCACGGGGGTTCCGCGGTCGCCGTAGGGGCGCGGAACCGGCAGCACGACGAGGCCGGGACGCTCCGCGACCTCCGCGCGGAAGGGCTCGAGCGGGACGTACGCGGCCTGGCTCCCGTTCTCGCTGCCCTGCATGTACGGCGCGAAGGCGGCGTTCACCGCGCGCTGGAGCGACGGGAGGCCGCGGAAGCTCGTGCTGAGCTGGAGCACCTCGGCGCCCGCCGCGACGAGCCGGCGCTTCACCTCCTCGTAGAGCGCGACGTCGGCGCGGCGGAAGCGGTAGATGGACTGCTTCGGGTCGCCGACGAGGAAGAGCCTCCCGCGCACGGGCGTCGCCGTGCGCCAGTCGGTGGCCTCGGGGTCCTCGGCCGCGAGGAGGCAGAGGATCTCGGCCTGGAGCGGGTCCGTGTCCTGGAACTCGTCCACGAAGAAGTGGGTGAAGCGCGCCTGGAACTCGGCGCGCACCGCCGCGTTCCCGCGCACGAGGTCGCGCGCGCGGATCAGGAGGTCCAGGAAGTCGAGCCGGCCGGCGCGCCGCTTCAGCGCCTCGTAGAGGTCGACGACGGGGCGCAGCTCCTCGCGCAGGCGCGGCGCGAGGTCGGCGTCGCACGCGGCGACGACGTCATCGAGCTCGGCCTTCGCGGCGTCGCGGCGCTCGAGCGCCTGCGGCCGCTCGATGCCCTCGCCGAAGCGCCGGCGCGCCCAGCCGCGCCAGCGCCAGTGCGGGCGCCGCGCGAACGCGCGCAGCGCCGCCTCGAGGCCGTCGTGGTCGCGGCCGCGCACGGCCTCCTGCAGGCGAACCTCCGCCACGAAGCGCGCGATCTCGGCGTAGCTCTTCGCGAGCCAGTCCTCCGCGTCCTCCGCGCGCGCGGCGAGCGCGCCCACCTCGGCGAGCCGCGCGAGCACGCGGTCGATCGCCGCGGCGCGGTCGAAGGGGTCGCGGCGCCAGGGCGCGTCGAAGTCGCGGTGCTCGACGAGGCACTCGACCGCGCCGCGCAGCGCCGCGCGCGGGCCTGCGTCGTCGGCGCGGCCCGGGCGCCGCCGCAGCACGCGGCGCACGCCCTCGGGCGGGTCGGCGAGCGTGCGCTCGAACCAGGCGTCGAAGGCGGCGTCGAGGAGGCGGCGCGATTCGTCCTCGGCCACGACGTCGAACAGGGGATCGACGCCCGCCTCCACGGGCCGCTCGCGCAGGAGATCGGCGCAGAAGCTGTGGATCGTGCCGATGCGCGCGAGCTCGAGCTGCGCGAGCGCCGCGTCGAGCCGCGTCCGCTCGTCGGCGGGAAGCCCCGGGTCGCCGCGCGCGCGCTCGATCTCGGCGCGCAGGCGCAGCTTCATCTCGCCGGCCGCCTTCTCGGTGAAGGTGACGGCGACGACGCCTTCGAGCGCCGCGCGGCCGGTCCGGAGCAGCGCCACGATGCGCGAGACGAGCGCCGTCGTCTTCCCGGTGCCTGCGGCCGCCTCGACGAAGAGCGTCGCGTCCAGGTCCTCGCGGATCCGGCGCCGCGCCTCGGCGTCGCCGCGCGGGGCGGGGGGTGCGGCCGTCACGGCAGCCCCCGCAGCCGCTCGAGCGCGGCGAGCGCCTTGGGGCCCTTCGGCTTGCGCCGCGCGCGCAGCTCCTCGTGCGGGCCGCAGACGACGCGGAAGTCGCAGTACTCGCACGCGCGCTCGTTCGGGAAGGCGGGGAGGAAGCCGTCCTGGAGCGCCTGCTGGAGCGCGTCGGCGAGCGCGGCGGCGCTCTCTCGCGCGCGCGCGTCGAGCGGGACGGCGCGCACCGCGAAGCCGCCCGTCGACGTGCAGTAGGAGAGGCGGCCCTCGACGACCTGCGCCTCGGGAAAGAGCCTCTCGGCGGCGAGCGCGTAGAGGACGGGCTGGAGCGCGCTCCCGCCCGCGATCACCTGGCCCTCCTCGAGGCGCACCTTACCCGTCTTGTGGTCCGTGACGCGTACGCGCTCGTGCGACGCGTCCCGCTCCACGAGGTCGATCGAGCCGCGGAGCTGGAGCCCGCAGTCGAGGACGGCGGGGCCGGCCTGCGAGTGCGGGTCGCGCTTGCGCCGGCTCGCGAGGCCGAAGGCGAGCTCGAAGCGCCAGGGCGCGAAGCCCGAGGCGTCCTCGCTCGTGCGGCGCAGCCACTCGCGCAGGTCGGCGCGCACGCTCGCGACGCCGTCGAGCCAGACGCGCTCGATGGCGGGATAGAGATCGTCGCGGAAGCGCGCGGCGACGCCGTCGAGGACGGCGTCGAGCGCGGCGTGCGCGCGCTCGAGGTCGTCGGGGCGCACCGGGAGGAGACCCTCGGCGTCGAGCCGGTTGAACAGCTCGAACTGCGCCTCGTGGACGAGCGAGCCGCGCTGGAGCGGGTCCATCTCGTCGATCGCTTCGGGCACCTCGCGCGGCGCGAGGCGGTGGACGGCGTGGAGCAGGAAGCGGTAGGGGCACGCGGCGTACTGCTCCAGGGCCGTCGGCGAGAAGCTGCGCGCCGCGAGCTGGTGCGCGCGCAGGGCCCCGGCGGCCTCGGCGCTCGGCTCGACGAGGCCGTCGGCGCGCGTCCAGCGCCGCAGCCAGCGCCGCGCGCGGAAGCGGAGCGCGCGGCCGAGGTGCGGGTTCGCGCCGAGGAGGTAGCGCGCGGTGCCCTTCGCCTCGGGCGCGTCCTCGCGCAGCAGCGCGTCGAGGAGCGCGAGGTCGTGCTCGGCCTCGTCGATCGCGTCCTCGGGCCGGCGCGGCGCCGGCCAGCCGACGCGCGTCTCGGCGACGCGCTCCGCGCGCCCGGCGAGCTCGTCGAAGCCGGGCAGGCGGCCCTCGGCGGCGCGGAGCGCCTCGAGCGCATAGAAGGATGGGACGCGCGGGCGGGACTTCTCGAGGTCGAGTCGGGGGTAGGAGAGGAGGAGCTGCCTCGCCGCCGCGCCGACGGCGACCCGCAGCGCGAGCCGCTCGCGGCCGAGCCGCTCCGCGTTCGTGGGAAGGCCGGCGCCGAGGGCGGCGCGCTGGCGGTCGAGGAGGAGCGGGTCCTCGCGGATGTCGCGCGGGAAGAGCTTCTCGGCGAGGCCCGGAACGGACACGAAGTCGAACGCGAGCCCGCGCGCGGCCTCCGCCGGCGCGACGAAGACCCGCCCGTAGCGCCGCTTCGGCGGAGGCACTGCGACCTCCACGAGCCGGCGCGCGAGCACGAGCTGCACCTCGCGCAGCTCGACGGGCCCGACGCCCGCCATCGGCGCGAGCTCCGACAGCACGGCGAGGACGCGCTGCGGCTGGCGCAGCGCGCGCGTCGCGAGCGCGGAGAGGGCGTCGAGCCATGCGCCCCACGTCGCGCGCGCCGGGAGCGCCGCGAGCGCGTCGAGGAGCGGGAGCGCGAAATCGCGCAGCGCGGCGAGCTCCGCGAGCGTGCGGCGGGCGCGCTCGGCCTCGGCGCTCTCCGGGTCGTCGAGCTCCTCGACGTGCAGCCGCAGCTCGGCCTCGAGCCCGGCGAGCCGCCGCTCCCAGCGCGCGCGCCCGCCGATCACCGCGGCGTCGACGAGGAGCTGCTCCCAGCGCCGCGGCGCCCGCAGCGTCCCCGCGCTGACGGGGCCGTTAAGAAAGGGGTCAGACCCCTTTCTTAACAGCTCTTCGTGATCGGCTTCTCCCCGCGTTTCGGCCAGCGCGTCGGCCAGGGTCTCCGGGATCTGCTCGTCGTCGGGCGGGACCCAGCGCTCGGTCGCGGGCGCGGCAGGCGGGGGGGCGCCCGCGGGCGTCGCGTCGGGGACCTCGCCGAGCGAGAGGTACTCGGCGAAGCGGCGCGCCGAGAGGCCCTCGAGCGCGCACGCCAGCAGCGCGCAGAACGCGCGGCCCGCCGGGTCGGGAAGCACGGCGCCGCGCGCGAAGTGCGCGGGAATCCCGGCGCGCGCGAACGCCTCCTCGAGGTGCGGCCGGTACTCCTCGGGCGAGCGCAGGAGGACCGCCATGCGGTCGAACGGGATCCCGGCGCGCGCCGCGGCGAGGAGGCGGCGCGCGATCTCGACGCACTCGCGGCCCTCGCCCGGCGCGGAGAGCACGGTGACCTCCTCGTCGAGGCCGCTCACGGGTGGGGCGCTGCCCTCGAAGAGATGGGCCTGCACGCGGGCGAGGGAGGAGCGGGCGTCCGTCGCCGTGGCCGCGCCGGACGCGCCGCGCGCGTCGTCTGCGGCCCGCGCCGCGATCCGCTCGAACCCGATCGACGCGAGCCGCGCGGCCGTCTCCGCGTCGCCCGCGGGCACCGTCGCGACGACGTCGGGCGCGCGCTCGGCGAGCACCGCGGCGAGCGCCGTCTCGGCGGCCGTCCAGACGGCGATGTCGAGGAGCAGCGTGGGCCGGCCGAGAAGCGGGTGCGCCTGCGCGCCGCCCCGCGCCGGGTCCGCCGCGAGCCGCAGCACGAGCGCGCGGTCGGCGAGCCCGGCGCGCGCGAGCTCGGCGTCGTACGCCTCGAGCAGGACGCCCAGCTCGGGCGCCTCCGCGGAGAGCGCGTCCGGCGCGACCTCCGCGAGCCGCAGCTCCTCGAGCGTGCTCGCCGCGGCGCGGACGAAGCCCGGCGTCTCCGCCACGTCGGCGTAGCGCCCGAGCCGCCCCTTCTGGCGCACCGCCTGCACGACGCGCGCGACGACCGCCTCCACGCTCAGCCGCCCGACGGGGACGCGGCCCTCCTCGACCAGACGCGGCCCGGCGAGCTCCGCGGCGAGTCGCCCGAGCGTGATGCGCTGCCAGCCGAATGCGGCACCGGCCTTGCAAGAAAGTGTCGTTGTACGGAGGAGCTCGTGTGCCGCGTCTGGTGTCGCCGCGACGACGAGGAGCTCCTCCGACGGCAAGCGGGCCTCGAGCCACGCTCCTGCGAAGCGCAGCCGCTCCGCAGCGCTCGCGTCGACGAGAAAGCGGGGCATGACGGAAGCGTACAGCGAGAGGCCCCGTCTCCGCTTCCGCTCGCGCGGGACGAGCGCAAGCCTGACGTGACCGCATCCGACACACTCCCGTGAGAAATTTGAAGACTTGTCCACAGGAACCCGGCGTTCACGCGCCGGGCGGAGGAATCCATGTCCACGTCCACGACCCGCGGCTCCGGACCCGGCGGCCGCCTTTCGTCCGAGGCCGACGACGGCGTGCTTCCCGGCGAAGCCGCGAGCGAGCGCGGCGACGAAGAGGTCGACGAGGAGCTCGCCGACGCGGATCCCGAGTGGGAGCACCTCGCGTCCATCGCGGCTGCCGAGCACGCCCTCTGCCTCGCGCTCCTCTCCTACGCGAGCTACTGCCAGACGACGCGCCAGCCCGAGCGCGCGCTGCCGCTCTACCGGCGCATCGTCCACGCGGTCGGCGACGGCCCCCGCCGCGCACGCGTTCTCCTCGAGCTGGGCCAGCTGAGCGAGCAGAGACGGGACTACGCGAGCGCGGCCGTCATCTACGCCGAAGGCGTCGGCGTGGCGACGCCGGATCCCCGAGTCGCGTACTTCCATCGCAACAACCTCGGCTACTCCCTGAACCAGCTCGGGCGTCACGCGGAGGCGGAAGTGCCCTGCCGTGAGGCCATCGCGCTCGACGCGAGCCGGGCCAACGGGCACAAGAACCTCGGGCTCGCGCTCGAGGGCCAGGGCCGCCACGCCGAGGCCGTGGAGGCGTACCTGAAGGCGGTGGAGGTCTGCCCGGCCGACCGGCGCGCGCTCGACCACATGGAGTCGCTGCTCGCCCGGGACCCGGCGGTCGCGAGCGAGGTCCCCCGCGCGGCGGAGCGGCTGGCGCGAGCGCGAGAAGCCGTGGCGGAGGCCGCGCGACGGCGGCCGAACTAGCCCGCGGAGCGCCCCTCGGCACGCTGCACGCCTCGCCGCCCGCCCGCGACGCCCGGCAGCGGTGGCCGCGCGGATGCGTTCGCGACGATGCCATCTACATGGCCAGAAGGCCGAGCGTATGGCCAAAGGAGGGGAGATTCCGATCGGCGACTTCCGCCAGCGGGCCACCGAGCTCGTCCGGCAAGTCGAAGAGACGAAGCGGCCGATCACGATCACCCGTCGCGGCGTCCCCGTGGCCGAGCTGCCGCCCGTGGCGGCGGATCCCGACGCGCTCCGCCCGCACGTCCAATCCATCTGGTAGCCGTCGGATGGGCCGCGAGTAGACGCCCGAGCCGCCTCGCCTTCACACCCCCCGCGCCAGCTCCCGGTACCGGCACAGCGCGTTCGCGAGACGCATCAGGCGCGGCGTCTGGCAGTCCGCCTCGAAGAGGCGCGGGCTCGCGACGAGGATGCAGGCGCAGCGCGCGCGCGAGGTCGCGACGTTCAGGCGGTGGAGGCTGAAGAGGAACTCGAGGCCGCGCGGCGCGTCGGAGGCCACGCTCGTCGCCATCGAGTAGATCACGACCGGCGCCTCCTGGCCCTGGAACTTGTCGACGGTGCCGACGCGGGCGCCGGCCGGAAGGCCGGCCCGCAGCGCGGCGACCTGCGCGTTGTACGGGGCGACGACGAGGACGTCGTCGAGCGTCATCCGCGCCTCGACGCCCTTCGCGTCGACCCACGTGACGCCGCTCGCGATCAGCTCCGCGAGAAGCTCCGCCACGCGGTCGACCTCTTCCGGCGCCGCCGTCTGGTTGCCTTCGTGCGGGACCGGGCAGAGCCAGAGCCCCGCGCCCGCGAAGCGCGTCGGGCCGCGCAGCGCCTGCTTTCTGCAGCCGTCGAGCGGGTCGAGCCGTTCGTCGTAGAACAGCTCCGAGGTGAATCGGCAGAGGTCCGGGTGGAGCCGCCACGTGACGGGCAGGAAGAGGCCGCGGTCGTCCGAGATCGTGTCGGCGCCCTGGAGCAGGTGGTCGAGCGCGGAGGCGTCACAGCCTTCCGGGTGGCTGCCCTGGATCGGCTGCTCGAGCTGCTGCGGGTCGCCGAGGAGGAGGACGTTGCGCGCCGCCTTCGCCGCGGCGACGGCGTTGGCGAGCGAGAGCTGGCCCGCCTCGTCGACGACGAGGACGTCGAGCGTCTCGATCGCCGCCTCGCGGGCCCACGCCCAGACGGTGCCGGCGCCGACCTGCGCGGTGCCGTCGGCCAGCGCGCGGTCGAGCGCGTCGTTGTCCTCCGTCAGGAGCAGCCCGGAAGGCAGCGGGCCGTCGGCGTGGACGTCGTCCTCGTCCGGCACCTTCTGGATGCAGCGGACGTCGACGCGGAGCTCCTTCGCCGCGGCGAGGATCTCGTCGAGGAGGTGCCGGATCACCTTGTGGCTCACCGCGGTGACGCCCACCTTCTTCCCCGCCGCGACGAGCCGGCAGACGACGCGCGCGCCGGTGTGGGTCTTGCCGGTGCCCGGCGGGCCCTGGATCGGGAGCACGCCGCCGTCGAGGGCGAGCGCGAGGCGCGTCGCGGCGTCGAGCGTGCTTTCGGCGGGAAGCGCGAGCGTCTCCCTTCGGTCGGGCGCGCACCCGCGCGCCGTCCCTGCCCGAAGGCGTGGAGGCCTGCGCAGCAGGAGGTCGCGCGCCGCGCGAAAGGGGCCGACCGCGTCGATGCCGTGCTCGGCGACCCACGCCGCGAGCTGCTCGAGCGCCTCCGGGATCGGCCGCGCCGGGACGTTCTCGAGCGCGAAGACGGCACCGGGGTGGAGGTCGCAGGCGTTCACGCGCTTCTTCACGTCGACGGTGTGCTCGCCGGCGTCGACGGCTTCCACGGTCCCGAGCTCGGTGTCCCGGTCCACCCAGAGCGTCTGCGGCCGGTGGACGTCGTGGTCCTGCGCGGGGAAGCGGTAGCGGTGGATGGGCGCCCTGTCCGTGCCGCCGACGCGGCCGACGAGCTCGAGCCCCACGAGGCCGTGCTTCTCGTCGCGCAGCTCCTCCTTCGGGAGCGCCGCGAGCCGGAAGAATTCCCACCAGCCCGCCTTGGCCTCCCGCCGGTGCCACTCGAGGAGGTGCGCGAGCAGCCAGCGCGCGTGCTGCTCGGGGCTCCGCGCGGACGGCTCGGCGGGAACGTCCGCGGTGAGGCGCGCGGCGAGGGCGCGCAGCCGCTCGATGCGCTCGTCGAGCGCCTCCGACGCCTCGCCGCCGCGCGGCTCGGGCCGGGGCAGCGCGTCGCCCGCGGCGAGCCGCTCCGCGCGCACGCCCTCCAGCCAGTCGCGCAGGCGCAGCGTCGAGACGCAGTCGTCGCGGTTGTACGCCTCCACGACGGAGAGGTCCTCGCGGAGGATCCGAGCCGCGTCCGCGAGCTCGAGCGCCGCCTCGAGCGCGCGCTTGTGGCGGCCGACCTCCGGCAGCTCGACGGCGCGCGCGAACCCGTGCACGGCCTCGAGCTGCTTGAGCCCGTACGCCTCCACCCCGATCCGGAGCGCCTGCCGCACGACCGCGTGGAGGTCGACGAAGCGCTCGCCGCGGAGCAGGCGGTCGAGGCCCTCCTCGCGCGTCGCGTGGCGGCCCATGAGGCGCTTCAGCGCAGCGGGCTCGTAGGCGCCGAAGTGGTAGACGTGGAAGCCGGGGTGGCGCTCGAAGCGCGCGAGGAGCGCGTCGATCAGCTGCTCGAACGCGCGCTTCTCCGCCTCGCGAGAGGTTGCCCACAAGCCGGTGTAGCTCGGCTCCGCGCCGGCCTCGACGGTCACCCAGCCGAACAGGTACTCGAGCCCGCCGCCCTCCACGAAGGGGTCGCCCTCGAGGTCGAGGAAGACGTCGCCCGGAGACGGCTCCGGAAGCCGCGCCAGGCCGAGGCCCGGGCCGGCGGCGGGCAGCGGCTCGACGACCGGACGCAACGTCCCGCGGGACGCGAGCTGCACGCGCGCCTGGTGGTGCACGCGCTCGTAGCTCTTGGCAGAGCCACGCGCGGGCTTCGGATCGAGCGGCAGACGCGCGCTCGCGAGCGAGGCGAGCGTCGCGAGGCCGCGCGGCTCGAGCTCGCTGCGCTGGAGCCGCGTCATGCCCGCGACGAGGGAGAGGTGGTCGTCGGCGCGGCGCCTCGCGTCGCAGCGCGGCCACCAGCGGCAGACGTCGCAGTGCGGGACGGGCTCGGGGTAGCTCCCGTCGAGGCCGCCGGGCGCGCCGTCCGGTGCGCCCAGCGCCGCGACGAGCGCGTCGCGCACGCGGCGGTAGTAGGCGAAGTAGTCGCGGGTGCGAAAGCGCTCGGGCTCGGCGTAGCGGCCGGGCTTCACGACGTACATCGCGTCCGGGAGGCGGCCCTGGAGCTCCGCGAGGAGCTCGGCGTAGACGCAGAGCTGGAGCACGGTGCCGCCCTTCGTCTCCGCGGCGAGCTTCGTGTCGACCGGGACGTACGACCACGCGCCGAGCGCGTCGCTCGCCACCTCGACGCGCAGCAGCACGTCCGCGATGCCGCGCCAGCGCCCGCGCCCGAGCGGCGCCTGCGCGATGGCGCCGACGCCGCGTCGCATGAGCTCCTGGACCCTCGCGTGGTCCGCCTCGTCGAACGACGGCGCGTCGAGGCGCACGACCTCGAGACCGTCGACGCGCCTCAGGTGATCCAGGTACGCCGCCTCGTGCGCGAGGCCGCGCTCCCGCAGCACGTCCAGGTCGGGCGCCTCGAAGCGCGGCGGCCGCAGCCGGCCCTCGGCGGCGAGGCGGTCGAGGTGCGAGACGTGGCGGCAGCCGAGGTGGTTCGCGAGGTCGGTCGCGGAGAGGACGATCTGGGAATCGATTCGCTGCACCGTCGGTCAGCGTACCCCGGCGAGGCGGTGCAAGGCGAGCTACTCGGGGCACCGCACGCCAAGCGGGCGCGTTCCTGCGCAAGCGTCGTCGATCCCACCATTTTCCCAAACCCGGTGCGGTGACTCTGCGTAGAGTACTGGGGAGACTCGGACGCGAAGCACGAAGCCGCCGGAGGCTCCAGGCGCCATGAGAGGGGCGGCACCGAGCAGGTCGGGGAAGTGGTTCTACCCGGGCGGCGTCACGGCGCTCATCGTGCTCGGCTGGGTTCTGCTCTCGCAGCTTCGCTGGATGGATCTTGCGTGGGATGGGGCGCAGCCCCGCGTCATCAAGATTCTGCAGACCGGCGAGTGTGAGGGCGATCCGGGCCCCCCTGCGGACGTTCAGCCCACGCCCTATTGCTTGTTCGCGCATACCTGCACGCCGCGCTTCGAACGAAGAGCGAAGAAGCCGGCCTAGGATATCGGTTCGAACTGGCGACCACCCCCGGCTCCCTCGAGACCCTGGTACAAGTCGAAGGCCTCGGTCGGACCACCGCCGAGGCGGAGCAAGCGATCGGCCTGAGCCAGAGCGACGTCCTCTTCCACTACCTGCACGGCGATCACCCACAGCTCCAGGTCCCACGCCCCGATTCGCGAATCCGCGCCGTCGCGCGCGTCTTCGAAGAGTTCGTCCACGTGGTGCCGTGGAAACGGGACGCTCCTTCTCGTCCGCGAAGAGCGCGTGCATCGGCCGCGACGGATCAGGAGACGTGGTGACCGCGATGAACCTGCGTCGCGTTCTCCAGGCTCGTTGGAAGCCCCTTACGGACTGCGACCCTCGAGCGAAGACCGGGGGAAGAGCATCCTATGAGATCTCCATCTACGTACAGGCGCGAAACCAGCCGACCGCGCAGTCCGAGCCGCTCACGTTGGCGCAGGCGCGCACGGTGATGGCCGCATATGGCGATCCGCCGATCTACCGCCTCAGCGAGTCGCGCGAGGCCGGGCTGCGCGGCGCGCAGGCGGGATTGTCGATCGATGCAATCCTCGTCGTCCCGCACACGATGCACGGAACCGTGGTGAGCTGGGTTGCGGATGCCGTCGCAACCGCGTGCCGCGGCCGCCAGCAGGGTGCCCCGGCCGCAGGTGACGAGCTGCGTGCGCTGCTGACCCAGACGACGTTCTGCCGGTTCTCGGACAGGTCACGCAATGCGTGGAACCAGCTGCCTCTCACGAAGCACCCGGCGTTGATCGCGAACGAGTTGGACGGGTTCTCCCGCCTCCTTCTCACGTCGGTTCACTTCGGTCTCCTCAAGGCATTCGTGGTGTTCGGAGCGCTGACGATGCTGCTGTTCCTGGTGCCCGGCGTGACGGAACGCATCCGGCGCCGTGAGGGAGTCAGAGCGATCTTGCGCTTCGTATTGCGGTCGCGACGTTCGCTGCTGCCCGTCGCCGGGGGATTCGTACTGTTCCACGCGCTGCTCGCGGTGCTCATGTGGCTCAACGAGGTGGGTAGCGCCGGCGTGCGTAGCAGCACGGAATTCCTGAACTACGGCGTGCCGGGCGTGCTCAAGTGGGTCTTCGTCGACTTCATTCTGCGGAGCCAGGCGCCCCCGCTCGATTCCTCGTACGCAAAGCTCTGCTTTGCGGGGCTGCGGGGTGGGTGGGCCCTCATGGGCATCGTGCTCACATACCGGTTCGGTGTGAGCCTCAACACGCGATGGAGACGTATGGCCGTGGGAAGACCTAGTCAGCATGTCGTCATCGTCGGCTGGAATCAGGATGCCCTAGCGGTAGTGGACGAGCTGAGGAGGCAGCGAACGCATTTCTTCGTGGCCGCATGGCGGGCTCGCGAGCACATCCGGACGGACATCGACGACGACCAGTTCGTGCCGATCATCGATTTGGGTGGCTGCCTCGACCAGTTGAACCCGTCGGAGGCACGAGCGCTGCTTCTGTTGTCCGACGCAGAGCAGGCAGAAGCGGAAGGAGAGAAAGACGTCGATCTCTGGGTGTGCAAGACGATCAGACGCATCCGGATGTGGGAGGCGAAGCGCGGGGTGCCTCCGTGTTACGTCGTAGCCGAAGCGGTGAGCGCGAGCAGCGTGGAGTTGCTGGAGCACTCCGGCGCGGACGAGGTCGTATGCGTGCGGAGCTTCGGTATCAGACTCCTCGCTCACGCGGCCACCAAGCACCGGGTGTTGCGCGTCTTCGGCCAACTCCTCGAGACCGGGGACGGAACGGACGAGATCTATTTCGTCCCGATCGAGCCCGAGGACGTGGAGCAGGGCTATGACTTTGCGTCGATCGCGAGGCGTCGGATGCAACGAAACCTGCCAGACGAGTCCCCTCAGATCCCGATGGTACGACGACGCACCGAGGCGGAAGGGCGAGGTGGGTACGAGATCGTTCTCAATCCCGCAGCCACGCTCGACCCCAAGCGCGACGAGCTGATCGTGGTGGCGAAGACACCCAGCCCCTGAATCCCCTCGCATCGCAGAGTGCGAGGCGTCGAGTTGCGCGCCGGGCGTGGCCCAGCATCGGCGCGCCGGTTCCGCGCCGACACGGTGGCTCGCCGTCTCCGGTCGTCGCTCTACGCCCGCCGGGACGCGTGTCCTTTCACCGCCAGCCCCGCGAGCCCGAGCGCGACCCGCGCCCGCGTCCCCGGCTCCGGCACCGGCTCGGAGTAGATGAAATCGGCCATCGTCACGACGTCGAACCTCCCGCCGTCGGCCATGCTCGGGGGCGTGTTCCCGGTCGCGATGCGGACGCGCGTGATGACCGGGCCCTCCTCGAAGAGGACGCCGAGGAACGAGAACGTCGCGTCGCGGGGCGCGGCCGGCACGGGGAGAGGCCTCCCGAGCGGGACGTCGCCCAGGCCGAAGAGCTGGTTCGTGGTCGTGGACTGGAGCTCGACGTCCGAGAACACGACGCCGAACGCGGACACGGCCGCGGCCACGGCGCCGATCCGTGCCGGGGATCGCGTTGATCTCGCGGCGCCCGCCGGCGCGTCGGGCGCCGTGTGTCGAGGGCCTGCGACGACGGCGCGCGTGCGGACGTCAGCCGCGCGGGTCGTCGCCTCGTGCGCCGGCGCGCGGCGCGTGCGCGTCCCCGTGCGCCTTCTCGCCCGCCCACTCCCAGCGATCGACGTCGGCCGGGTCGCGCTTCGCCACGAAGCCGGCGAGGCTGATGCCGTCGGCGTCGGGGTCGAAGCGGCGCTCGAGCAGCCGGACGTCGCGCATCCGGTCGGGGCGGAAGCTGCGGTAGTCGGCGCGCAGCTCGCACCACGCGGCGAGCGTCCACTTGCGGCCCCAGAAGTAGAGCCCGAGCGGGCGCGCGTCGCGCTCGCTCTCGGTGCCGTCCTCGCGGCCGTAGCGGAAGTGGACGTAACGGCGTTCGCCGATCGCGCGGCGCAGCAGCGCGACCTCCGCGGCCATCGCAGTCGCGCTCGGGAGGCCCGGGGCGAAGAGCGGCGTCTCGAGCACGAGCCGGCGCAGCGCCTCCGGGAGGACCGCCTCGATCTTCGTCATGGCGCTCCCGACGCCCGCGGCGAGCTCGGCGTCGCCCCACGACGCCACGATGCGCGCCCCGAGGACGAGCCCGGCGAGCTCGTCGCTCGTGAAGATGAGGGGCGCGAGCTCGTAGCCGCGCTCCAGCCGGTAACCGACGCCCGCCTCGCCCTTGATCGGGACGCCCGAGTCCTGGAGGTCCGCGACGTCGCGGTAGACCGTGCGCTTCGAGACGCCGAGCTCGGTCGCGATCTGCTCGCCGGTCGCGAAGCGCCGCGCGCGCAGCAGCTGCACCAGCCGGAACAGCCGATCAGCGCGGCGCACGCGCGGGCCCCATCAGGTGCAGAGGCCGATCGGGTGCCCCTGCGGGTCGGAGACGACGGCGATCGTGGTCTCGCCGTGACGCGTCGGCGGCACCAGCACCCGGCTTCCCATGCGCCGCGCGCGCGCCAGGGCCGCGTCGAGGTCCGGGACGCGCGTGTAGAACGTCACCCACCAGGGCGGCGCCGGCGCGGAGCGCGCATCGCGACCCGGGAACGGCCAGCGCGGGCGGCGTCGCGGCCGCTTCGAGGGGCCCGGCGCGGGGGCGAACGTCCATCCGAGGAGCTCCGCGTAGAAGCCCTGCAGGCTGTCACCATGCTGCCCCAGGATCTCGAACCAGACCACGGGCTTTTCCATCGGGCCGATGCTCCAAAACACGTGGGAGTTTCCATACTTTGGAGGATCCGGGGGGCGTCGGGGGGAGACGCGAAGGAGTCATCCTACCGCCGTCGCGCTGACAGGGTCCTGTCAGCAGGGCCCTCGATTCCGGGCCGCTGCGCAGGCTGCTGACGGGGGGCGTCAGGAGGGTGGGTGAGCCCTCGGCGCGCCGTTGCGTGCGGCGCCGCGGCGTACCATGGCGCGCGATCCGCGCCATCCCAGCGGGAGGACCCATGCGCGCACGCGCGTCTGCCGTCGCCTTCTCTCTTCTCGCCTCCCTTGCCGTTCTCCTCTCCCTCGGGCTCGCCTGCGGAGAGCGAGCCCGCGACGCGGCGCCGCCCGCGCCCGGCGCGCAAGCCGCCGAAGCCACGCCCGACGCGCACGGGTTCGGCGCGCCGACCGCCGCCACCGCCGCGGCGAACGCCGCCTTCGGCGGGGGGCTCGCGCTCGAGGAGCAGGCGGACTTCGAGGACGCGCGGCGCGGGCTCGTCGCGAGCGACCCCGCGATGTCGGTCCGCACCGCGGACGGGCGCACGTGGAGCCAGAACCAGTTCGCGTTCGTCGGCGGCGAGGCGCCCGCGAGCGTGAACCCCTCGCTCTGGCGCCAGGCCAAGCTGAACGGGATCCACGGCCTCTTCCAGGTGGCGGACGGCGTCTACCAGGTGCGCGGGTACGACGTCTCCAACATGACGTGGATCCGCGGGAGGACCGGCTGGATCGTGGTCGACCCGCTCACCTCCGTCGAGAGCGCGACACCCGCGGCCGCGCTCGCGCGCGAGCACCTCGGCGACGACCCGGTGGTGGCCGTGATCTTCACGCACAGCCACGTCGACCACTTCGGCGGCGTGCGCGCGGTGCTCCCGAACGGGTCGGCGGAAGGCGTGCGCATCGTAGCGCCGCGGCGCTTCGTCGAGGAGGTGACGAGCGAGAACGTGCTCGCGGGCGCCGCGATGGGCCGCCGCGCGCTCTACCAGTTCGGGACGAACCTCCCGGTCGGGCCGCGCGGCTACGTCGACACGGGGCTCGGAAAGCAGCCGCTCGCCGGGACGACGAGCTTCGCGCTCCCGACCGACGAGGTCGACCGCACGCCGCAGCCCATGGAGATCGACGGCGTCGCATTCGTCTTCCAGTACGCGCCCGAGTCCGAGGCGCCGGCCGAGCTCGCGTTCTACCTCCCGGCGCAGAAGGCGTACTGCGGCGCCGAGATCGTGAGCAAGAACCTCCACAACCTCTACACGCTGCGCGGGGCGAAGGTGCGCGACGCGCTCCGCTGGAGCGGCTACGTCGACGACGCGATCCGGCGCTTCCCGGACCTCGAGGTCGTGTTCCAGAGCCACCACTGGCCTACGTTCGGGCGCGAGCGCGCGCTCGCCTTCCTGAAGGGGCAGCGCGACGTCTACCGCTACGTGCACGACCAGACGCTGCGCCTCGCGAACCAGGGCGCGACCCCGCGCGAGATCGCCGAGCAGCTCGAGCTCCCGCCGCAGCTCGCAGCGGTCTTCGCGAACCGCGGGTACTACGGGACCGTGCGCCACAACGCGAAGGCGGTCTACCAGCACTACCTCGGCTGGTACGACGGAAACCCGGCGAACCTCGACCCGCTTCCCCCCGCGGAGCTCGGCGCGCGCTACGTCGAGGCGCTGGGCGGCGCGGCGGCGGTGAAGGAGAAGGCGCGCGCTGCGCTGGCCGCCGGCGACGAGCGCTGGGCCGCGACGCTGCTCGACCACCTCGTCTTCGCGGCGCCCGGGGACGCCGAGGCGCGCGAGCTCCTCGCCCGCGCGTACGACCAGCTCGGCTACCGCGCCGAGAGCGGCGTGTGGCGTTCGGTGTACCTGACCGGCGCGTACGAGCTCCGGCACGGCGCGCCGGAGACCGGCGGGCTGGACGTGCGCTTCGCCGGCGACATCCTCGCCCGCATCCCGCTCGATCTCTTCTTCACGGCGATGGCGACGCGCGTGAACGGGCCGAAGGCCGCCGCGAGCGAGCCGGTGACGCTGAACTTCGTCTTCACGGACGTCGGCGAGACGCACGTCCTCGAGCTCGAGAACGCGGTGCTCCACCACCGGAGGGCCGACGCCGATCCCGGCGCGGCGGCGACGGTCGAGCTCACGAGAGCGCTCTTCCTGCGCCTCGTGACGGGTCAGGCGGGCCTGCGCGACCTCGTGCTCTCCGACGAGCTCCACGTCGAGGGGAGCCGGATGGCGCTCCTCGCCTTCTTCCGGCTCCTCGACGGGATCGATCCCGGGTTCGCGATCGTGACCCCCTGACGGTCGCGCGGCGCGCCGCCCTCAGCGGCGCGCGAGGAGCGCGTTCATCTCGATCGATCCCGCCTTCGAGAACATCCTCTCGTACCGCCCCGCGGCCAGGAGCTCCTCCACGCCCTCCTTCGCCGCCGCGAGGGCGGCGAGCGAGACGCCGGCGCCCGCGCTGACCCGGCGTACGCCGAGGGCGCGCAGCTCCGCGACCGGGGGCAGGCCGGGCATCGCGAGCGCGTTCACCGGCAGCTCGATGCCGGCGACGATGGCGCGGATGTCGGCCGGCTCCTTCGCGCGCGGGACGAACAGCCCGGACGCGCCGGCGTCGCGGTAGCGCGCGCCGCGGGCGAGCGCCTCTTCGACGGCGCGCTCCCGCGGGACGAGCTTCTTCAGGAACACGTCGGTGCGGGCGTTGACGAAGAGCCGGACGCCCTCGCGCTCCGCGGCCTTGCGCACGGCCTCGATCTTGGCGGCCGTCGCGTCCGGCGACTCGCGCCCGTCCTCGAGGTTCACGCCGACGGCGCCCGCGCCGATCAGCGCCGCCGCGTGCTCGGCGACCGTCGCGGGGTCCGTCGCGTAGCCGGCCTCGAAGTCGACGCTCAACGGCACCGCGACGGCGCGCCCGATCGCCGCGGCGACGTCGAGGAGCTCGCGGAAGGGCAGCGCCTGCCCGTCCGAGTACCCGCGCGCCCAGGCGACGCCCGCGCTGGTCGTCGCGATCGCCTCGGCGCCGAGGCTCTCGATCAGGCGCGCGCTCCCGACGTCCCAGGCGTTCGGGAGGACCAGAATGCGGCCGGGCGCGTGCAGGGCGTGGAATGCGTCGGCGCGGTCGCTCGCGGGCAAGGCCATGGGATGGTCCTTCCTCCATACCCGGGCGCGCTCGGACTCTACCCCGGCGCGCCGGCCCCGGCCCGCCGGTTCCGGACGTGGTCCCTCGCGCTCGAGGCGCGTTTTCGCGCCGCGACTCGTCTCGTACGGCCGCCCGGCGCGCGATGCGAGGCGCCCCCGCTACGCCGACCCCGCCGGGCGCGCTCTCCAGGCGCGCACCATCGCCAAGGGGTCGCCCGGCTGGCGCTCGAAGCACGGGCCCGGCGCGAGCTGCACCCACGGCAGCGCGCTGGCCGTCCAGATGTTCCCCCACGGCTGGAACGCGCGCGGATCGTCGAGAGTGCCCGGACGGAGGTTGCGCACCTGCGGGTACTTCGGAGGCTCGCTCCAGACGCGCGCTCCGCACTCCGGGCAGCGCATCGAGCACCACGTGCGGCCGTCCGGCAGCTCGACCGCGACGCGCCGCAGCTCGCCCTCGACGAGCTCCAGCGCGTCGGCCGGGACCACCAGCGAGAGCGCGAACGCGGAGCCGGTCTCGCGCTGGCAGTCGGTGCAGTGGCAGACGTAGAACGCGATCGGCTCCCCGTGCAGGCGGTAGCGCACGCGGCCGCAGAGGCAGCCGCCCGGTCGCGGCGCGTCCATCGGGTGCCTCCTCGGTGGGGGACGATACCGTGGAATGGACGCGGACCGCGCCGGGCGGGCTGGCCCCGGACGGGGCTCGCTACAGCGTCTTCAGGTACTCGAGGATGGCGCGGCGTTCCGCGTCGGTGAGGACCGACGTGAACTCGTGCCCCTCGTTGCCGTGGCCGTACATGTGGACGTTGTAGATCTTGCGGCGCTCGATGTCCGTGTTCGAGATCGTCGGCGGGAAGAGCACGTTCCAGGCCAGGATCACGTTGCTGTAGAGCCCCGTGATGACGTCGTCGTACCACGACATGAGCAAGCTGTCGTCGGGGTCGCAGCGAAGGTACGGCGACGGGAACGGGTTCAGCAGGGTCGGGTTCTGGCACTGGATCACGTCGTACTTCCAGCCGAGCTTCGCCGTGTCGTAGGCCGACAGGCGGGTGTCGTAGCCCATGATCACGCGGCCGACCTGGTCCCAGCGCGCCGGCTTCGACTTGCGGCGCCAGAGGGGCCTGCGGTCCGAGGGCTTCAGCACCTCCCAGACGTTCGGCACCGAGCCGTTGTGGAAGTACGGCGCGGACGCCCACACCCCGTAGAGCGGAGGCGCGAGATAGCCGAGCTCGCGGTCGCCGCGGAGGTCGGAGCGGTTCTGCGGGCCGCAGTCGTTCTCGGTGCCGGCCGTCGGCGGGTAGCCGAAGAAGTTCGTCGCCCCCGCGATCTGCACCGCCTCGTCGTTCGTCTCCATGCGCACGGGATCCGTCTCGATGATCCGCTGGGGCGTGACGTAGGCCGCCATGCCCTCGAGCGCCGGCGTGGCGAGGAAGTCCGGGTCGTTCACGTAGCGCGGCGCATACGCCCCGTGGCAGCTCGCGCACGAGCCGTTCCCCTCCGCCGGCCGGTCGACCGGGTTGTTCCGGCTCGGGGTCCAGAGGTCGAGCTCGTGGAACAGGACCGCGCCCTGCTCGGCGAGCGCCGTGTCGACCGCGGCGGGGTACGCCGGCGCCTTCAGCGTCTCGATCCAGACGTTGAGGTCGGGGCCGTGGGCGCGCATCCAGTCCTGGCCGGCCTCGGAGATCGGCCCGCCCAGGTTGCCGAAGAGCCCGAAGAAGGGCGTGTAGAACACCATGTCGACGCGCGGCGCGTCCATCGGGAAGACGCCGTCCACGAACTTCACCGGTCGGTGTCCCATGTTCCACCAGGCCGGGGTGTCCATCGAGGCGGTCGAGCCGGAGGCGAGCACGCCGAAGAAGACGTCGAGCGGCAGCACGCCCTCGTCGGGGAACAGGAACGCGAGGTTGATGTCGCTCGCGTTGTTCGTGCCGCGCGTGCGGGTGAGGTTCGCGAGGGCGGCGAGCGAAGGCAGGTAGCCGAGCGGCGCCGCGTCGCGCAGCAGGAGGTGCAGGTCCTGGAGGGGATTCCCGCCGCCGGCCGTGAGCGCGCCGTTGGCGGCGCCGCTGTGGCAGGCGTGGCACGTGACGCCGATGCGCCCGCTCCAGCGTCCGTCGGGGAGGCGGAGCTGCGTGAACATCTCGGGCAGCCGGCCGCTGCCGCCGTTCGTGCGGTTCGGGTCCTCCCAGGGCAGCGGGTACGGGTTCCGGCCGGGGCCGAACGCCGACCCGTACCGCTCGGCGACCAGCTCGTCGAAGTTGTCGGGCCGGACCAGGAAGCCGCCCCAGCTCGTCCAGAGCGCGTTGTACTGGGCCGCCGTGAGGGTCGAGGTGCCGAAGCCGGACTCGAGCGTCGTCGGGTCGTTCCCGGCGAAGAGCGCGCCGACCCCGTAGGCGCCGGTGTCGAGCAGCGCGTCCCCCCGGTAGAACCGCTGGCGCAGCTCGCCGCAGGTCGTCGCGTGCCCGAGCTCCTGCACGGCCTCGGGATCCGTGTGACAGTCTTTCCAGAATGCGTTGAAGGCGACGGCGCGGCCGTCGCCGATGCCGGGCTGGACCAGCGAGCGAGGATCCGGCGGCAGCGGCGTCGAGTCGGCCTTGCCGTAGCAGTAGTCCCAGAGCGGGGAGCCGCCTCGACGGCTGTGGAGGAGATCCGTCGCGGCGAGCGAGGCGTCGGGAAGGGTCCCGAGCGAGAGCATGGCGAGAGCGAGCGAGGCGGGAAGGGCGAGCGCGCGGAGCGAGGTCGGCACGGCACAACCTCCTGCCCGGGGTGACGTCCCGGGACGGGCACGGGTGGAGCCCGGACGGCCCGATGGGAGCCCGGACGCCTGCGATTGTCGGTCGAGGAACGATAGTAATGCAAGGATTTTTTTGTTACTAATCTGATTCGTGCGCAAGGGGTCGTCATGAAACGCCGTTCAGCGAAGGATTCGGTCCCTGCGCGGGGCGCCCGCGACACCGCGCGGGTGCGCGAGCGCATCCTCGCGTCCTTCTCCACGCGGGCGAAGCGCTCGGGGATCCGCGCCGTCGTGATGGGCGAGCTCGCGTCCGAGCTCCGCATGAGCCCGATGACGCTCTACAAGCACTTCGCGTCGAAGGACGAGCTCGTCTCGGCGATGGTCGACGCCTGGGCGCTCGAGCTGGCGGCCATCGACGCGCTCGACCTCGGCCACGTGGGGGACCACGCCGAGGCCCTGGAGCGCCTCCTGGCCTGGGCCGACGCCTGGACCGCGGCGCTCGCCGACGTCTCCCCCGCCTTCTTCAAGGACCTCCACCGCGATCACCCCGAGTGTTGGGCCCGCTTCAACGCCCAGATCGAGGCCCGCAAGGCGGCGGCGGCTCCCATCCTGCGGCCCTTCCTGCGCCCCGAGCTCCCCGCCGGCGCGGCGCTCCTCCTGCTCGACCACCTCGCGACCTGGGCCGCCGACCCGCGCTACGCCGAGCGCCTCGGCGTCTCGCGCCGCGAGGCGGTACGCACCGCCGTGTCGATCTGGTGCGGCGGCGCGCTGCGGCCGGGGCCGAGGCTGAGGGCGGTGCCGGGGCCGACGGGCCGGCCGCGGTAACGCCCCCGCGGCGCCCTCGGCGCGCAGGGCGTGGGGCCGTTGCTACGCGCTCGGCTCGCAGCGCCGCCCTGCCGCAGAATCGTGTTGCCCCGACCGAGGTCTGCATGCAGAATGCGCGTGCGCAGAGCACGCGTGGGTGGCCAGGGCACGCCCGGTAGCGAGCTTCGCGGACGCGGGCTTGCCGCCTTCCTAGGGTGGCCGTGAGGCGCCGTAAGGAGAAATCGGATGAGGCGTAGCGGGCCGGCATGGGCGGTGGCGGCGATCTCCTTGTGGGGAGTGGCCTGCAATACGCACGCACAGTGGACCTACCCGATCGAGCCTTCGAGCCTCTACCGGGCCACCTCGGGCGCGTCGAACCTCACGGTTGCCGTGTTCCCCTTCCGCGAAGAGCGCCCGGTCACGAACCGTGCCGCCACGATGTGGATCTACCTCATCCCGGGCAGTCCGTTCGGGTGGATCACATACGAGCGCCCCGAAGCGGCGAAGATGTTCAACACGATCGCGGAGTACGGCTTCCAGATGGACGAGGATCTCGGCAAGGCCGCGACGCGGTCGCTCGAGGAAAGCGGTCTCTTCGAACGCGTGTACTTCACGCTGGGAGGGGAGACCGAGGAAGCGGACTTGATCCTCCGGGGTACCGCACGTCGCACGCTCTACCGCGGGACGCTGATCACGTACGGCCTCAGCGCGTACGGCCCCCTGCTCTGGCTGGCCGGGCTCCCCGCGGGCATCTCGAAGAACCAGCTCGAGCTGCAGCTCTCGCTGCAGGACAGGGCGAACCGCGAGCTGTGGAGCGGGACCTATGGGGGCGCGACGTCGATCACGCAGGGCCTCTACTACAACTTCGGCAACGATGCCCTGAACTTCGCCGTGCTGACGCAGGAGGCCCTGAACGACGCGATCCGGGATCTCGAGCATCGGCTGCCGGACATCGCGCTCGCCCTGAACGCATCCGAGTAGGCCGAGCGTTCCCCCCTCTCTTAGCGCGCGCGCTCGCGTGCCCGGCGGGGTCGCTCGGCCGCGGCGGCAAGCGTGGGCACGACCTGCGTGTGGCCGACCGGCAGGTGGCTGCCGCGTGCGATGGAAGGCGGGCGTGTACACTTGCTCTTCCGCGCGCGAGGAGGAGAGCGATGGCGGCGAAGCGTTCCAGCAGCAGGAAGGCGACCGGCGGGAAGAAGCGCACCAGCCGAGCGCCGGCCCGGAAGGCGACGAAGAGGAAGGCGGCGGCGCGCAAGCGCCCCGCGGCGGCGAAGCGGGCCGGGTCCGGCCTCGAGGCCCTCGCCAAGAAGATCGTCCGCATGAGCCAGGGCCCGACGTTCGGGCCGGACGAGATTCGCGCGCTCTATCACCCGGACGCCGTGTCCGTGGAGGCGAACGGGCAGACCGCGCGGGGCCACGCCGAGCTCGAGCAGAAGATGAAGGGCTGGGAGCAGATGGCCGCGTCGATGGACGCGAAGGCGCGGAACGTCTGGACCGGCGGCGGCTCGATCTGCATCGAGTGGGACTCGACCGTCACCATGCGCGACGGCCGCACGGTCCAGCTGCGCGAGATCGCCGTGCACGAGATCGAGGGCGGAAAGATCAAGAGCGAGCGGTACTACTACGACCCGGGCGCGCTCGGGGCGGCGCACGAGGAGACCTCGCAGGCCGAGTGAACCCGCGATGCGCGCAGCGTGGCGCGGGCACCGAGTGTCGTCGCCGGCGCCGTCCCTATCCGGACCAGGGCTCGAGCCGCGTGCCGGACGCCTCGCAGTAGCGCGCGTTGGCGTCGTGGTCCGCCGCGCCGCAGGCCGGGCACGCGCGCCGTGCGCCGGCGGTGCGGCCGGGGCGCTCTCCACGATCTCGGCGGTCACGATCCGCGTCGGCACGGCGATGATTCTGTAGCCGATGGTCATGACTCCGGTGGCAAGGGCCATTCCGGCGCGGTCTCGGGCGCGATGTCGCCGTAGCCGACGATCGTCATCGTGACGACCGCCCAGTAGATCGAGAGCGGGATACTCGTCAAGCCGTGCGTCTCGCCTCCCACGAGGTACATCGCGGTCCCGAGGATCACGCCAGGATCGGTCACCGTGCCAAGAAGGCGATGATCTTGTGGCGGCTCGACCCGATCGCGGCGAGAGGGACGTTCCCCTCGCGCACGAAGCGGCCGCGCTTGAAGATCCGGGACGCGCACAGAAGCCGCAGGGCGCGGATCACGAGCAGGTCGTGCGCGCCCGGGAAGAACGGCATACGTCGGCAGAACGGCGAGGAGGAAGCTCGTCGCGATCGCGTCGAGGAGGACGTCGAACGCACGGACCGCGGGCGTGTCGGACTCGAAGATGATGACGCGCAAGCGTTCGCGCCGCGGCGCCGGCGGACGGCGCGCGATGCGGGCGGTCACGACCTGCAGTCTGCTGCACGGCGGCTTCCATCGGAAGTCCCGGGTGTCCGCCCGCGGCACAGCAGATTTCCGCCTGGACTACCCCACCGAGCGAGGCTGGCACCGAGCAATCGCGCGCTCAAGGCAAGCGATCGGGATAGTGCTTCCGAAGCACCGTGGAAAAGTGTGTGACGATGGCGTCGAACCCTTTCGCGCTGGGGTGGAGCTCGTCGTGCCAATCGGAGCGGTCGTGGAGCGTTCCTTGAGTCGGGACAAGAATCACGCCTTCAGGATGCTTCTCGGCCAGGTCCTCAAGCATGGCCCGGAACAATGTCAGCATCTGACGCACGACCGTGGCGCCGTCCTCCACCGTCGGGGTGAAGTCCTAGGCTTGCTGGAAAATAGGAGGGGGATGCAACCTCACTGGTGACGAAACCAGAAGTCCGGGCGGCACACGCCGCTTCGGGCGAGGAGGCATCCCCTTGTCGACCAGAGTACCGGCGTCCGAGCGCACGAGTCAAAGACTTCGCGAGCTGCTGAGTGGCCTGGGCGACGAAGAGGTCGGCTCGCAGGTGTTCCGGCTCGGGATCCGCAAGATCGTCGAGGAGGCGCTGGAAGCGGAGCTTC